>UPTG01000005.1_pt1 | contig 282114 bp, 222 predicted proteins | sample 2160121 | NCBI WGS metagenome assembly UPTG01 (sample SAMN06266255, study PRJEB28933) | marine metagenome | isolation source: Columbia River Estuary | place: USA:Columbia River Estuary, USA | collected 2014-07-27 | reverse complement strand
CTTTCTTGTTAAGCGGCTGCAAATATACAAGCTTTATTTTAACTTCCAAATCTTTTTTGAAAAAATTGAAACTTTTTTTTAAAATAAAATAAAACTCTCGCCTTACAAGCTATTTTTTTGATTTCCTTCAGTTCCCCCAAGATAAATAGCCTCCTTCCAAGTCATAAACTTCACAAAAACCAAGTCCTCTCATTTTGATTAATGCCGTTCCACTATGCCCTCCTTTTGACAAAGATAAAGACAGGTTTAGGTTTATCTATTTTTAAGATTTCGACAACGAAGTTTGCATCATTCCAATCTAATTTTTTTTGCATTACCAATCGTACCCTTTTGGTATTCTGAAGGTGTAAGAACATCAATTAGAGCATGATTAGCTTTCTCCTTCATTTTTTTCTTGAACTCAGTTTTAGATATGGTTTCAAAAGTTCCGTTACCTGTTTGTCTACCGCCAGAATAATTTTGGCAAGATGACATTTATAAAACCAAGAATAACATACCAGCCATATTTTTTATGAATATTTTACTTTTACAACCTGAACAAAAAAATCCTCAGCCAACTTAATAGTCAACTGAGGATTAAAAATTTATTTAAAAACTTGATTTCTCAAGTTGATTATAATTTACCGCCTTTGTGCTCATCTTGCCACTTATTTAACTCGTCCCATTTCCCCTCTAAGGCCAACCCAGCTTGTGTTGGCCAAGTAGTCGGATCGTGCATTTTATAGCGATTTCCTGCTGCAAGTAAGATCTCTTTAATTGATTCAGGTGAAGCAGCAGCTACTGCTGCCCAAGTTTTTAAACCACCTTCTTTCATCAATGATTCAATTTTTGGACCAACGCCTTCAATTTTTTTCAAATCATCACCTGCAGATTCATCAGCCGCTGGAGTGGAAGTGTCTTCAACCACTGGTTCAATAACTTCATTAACAACTGGTTCCGTAACAGGAGCTTCTTCAGCCACTGCCTCAGGAGTTGCCTCATCCTTCTTCAATGGTGGAGGAGTAAAGTTTACAGTATCTCCAGCTAATTGTTGTTTTAGAGCATCAAATCCAGCCAATTCTCCCAACGTAGTTCTTTCAACTTTTGATTGTTGCTTTTGAATTGCATTGGTTGTTTCCTTACGTATTTGTTGTTTCTCTTGACGTACAGACTCATCAGCTTCTCTTCTGATATCTTCTAAGTAACGTAAGTGAGAAACTAAAATCCGTTTATCATCACGGTTGAATTCAATTACTTTTACAGTTAATGTTTCATCAACATTAGCCAATTTCCCGTCATCTTTTCTTACATGCTTGATTGGAGCAAAAGCTTCTAAACCATAAGGTAATTGAACGATAGCACCTCTGTCATCTCTTCTTACAACAGTAGCTTCATGATAAGAACCTATTGGAAATACATTTTCGAATGTATCCCATGGATTTTCCTCAATTTGCTTATGCCCAAGAGAAAGTTTACGATGATCCTTATCGATCTCTAAAATAACTACTTCAATATCATTTCCGATTTTCGTGAATTCAGAAGGATGAGAAAATCGTTTTGTCCATGACAAATCAGAAATATGCACCATTCCTCCAATTCCTTCCTCTAGCTCCACAAATACACCATACGGAGTCAAGTTTTTCACTTTACCTGTATGACGGCTTTCCTTAGGAAATTGTTTTTCGATTACGCTCCAAGGATCATCAGTTAATTGCTTAACAGATAATGACATCTTACGATCTTCACGATCGATAGTCACAACTTTTGCTTCATACTCTTGACCTAATTTGAAGAAATCTCTAGCATTAACTGGTTGATTACTCCAAGTCACCTCAGATACGTGTATTAAACCTTCAACACCTGGTTGAATTTCAAGGAATGCACCATAATCTTCGATATTAACAATTTTACCTTTTACAGAAGAACCTTCAGCAACCGTAGCATCCAATACCTCCCACGGATGTGGTTGTAATTGTTTCAAACCTAATGAAATACGTTTTTTGTTTTCATCAAAATCTAATACTACAACATTGATTTTTTGGTTCAATGCTAAGATTTCGCTTGGGTGTGAAATACGTCCCCATGAAATATCTGTGATATACAATAAACCATCTACACCTCCTAAGTCCAAGAATGCCCCAAAGTCTGTGATGTTTTTCACTAACCCCTCTAGAACTTGTCCTTTTTCCAAGCTTCCAATGATTGCATCTCTTTGTTCAGCTAGATCACTTTCGATCAACGCTTTGTGAGAAACTACTGCATTTTTAATAACTTCATTGATTTTAACTACTTTAAACTCCATTGTTTTACCAACGTAAGCATCATAATCAATGATAGGTTTAATATCAATTTGAGAACCCGGCAAGAATGTTTCCAACCCACCAGCATCTACAATCAATCCACCTTTAGTCTTACTAACAACGTTACCTTTTATAATAGTACCGTTCTTATAAGAATCAACAATACTTTCCCAAGCTCGTAATAATTTAGCTTTTCTTCGAGAAAGAATTAATTGGCCTCTTGCATCTTCTTGTTGTTCAACATATACCTCAACCATATCTCCAATTGCCAAATCTGGCATATCGCGAAATTCAGACAGAGATAACAAACCATCAGATTTGTAGTTAATGTCTAATACTACATCACCACTATTAATAGATGACACTTTTCCTTTTACGATTTCATTTTCTAAAACCGAAGTTAAGGTTGCTTCGTATTCTGCAAGATATTTTACTTTTTCTTCTTCAGTATATGGAGACGCGAGTCCGTTTCCTAGTTCCCAATCGAAGTCATCGTGTGGAGTACTGAATTGGTCTGCTTTCTTTTCCACCAACTCTTCTAATGCGATTTTGTCAACGCTGGTATCTTCTGTAGTTTCTACCGTTACGTCTTTAACTTCCTCTTCTGAAGTTTCTTTTAGATTCTTGTCATCTGACATATTTGAATCTTAATTTTGTAATACCTATTGTTTTCTGATTTGTTATAAATCCCTGAAAATCAACGGTATGTGGTTAATAATTTATTTTAGCGGCACAAAGGTAATAAAAATTCCAATTAAACAAAAGAGATAAATGTTTTTCACACTTTACTTTGAAAGGAAAGTTCTGCTTAAATTCATTTTGCCCTGCGTAATCTATTTTCTCAAAAAAATTGATAAAAATTACTTTGCCGATTAAATAAGCGACCTCTCGAGATATATTCTATCAATAATGGTAATAGAATCCTATATCAATCGTTACTCCCAAAAGGTTTTTTTACAAACAATTTACCAGTATCCAACTTTTTTAAGCTCACTACTTTCAAATTACATTTTTAATCCTAATAATCTTGATTGTGTTGAGCAGGAGTCTTCCATCCTTCCTTGACAAGAGATTATCAATAAACTTGAGATTCATGAGTTAGCAAGATCACTCATTATTAGTTTTTTCTTTGCAAAAGAAAACAACATTCTCTTTAAATGTAAAAACCCTTGTAATCAAATGACTACAAAGGCTTTCATCTTACTCCAGATTAAAATAATTCTATAATTATAGCTTTATATTTTTTAATTATATTTCTTGATTTTTAAAAATATAGAACAATTTTCTGGTTAACTTTTTAATCTCCTCTTTTATCCGAATGGCGGTGGATCACTTTTAATCCCTAATCCAAATGGAGGTGGATCACTTGCTCCTCCCTTGATACTTGCTAATCCTTTTTTATTGATCACTTGTGTCGCATTTAATTTACCTGCGAAGTTTTTAATTGTATTATTCATATTCTTATTTTTGGGTGATTAAAAATTAAACATATTTATTTGAAATGCAATGTAAATATAGATTGGTACATGAAGTTCCTTAGGTAGATAGGTTGCGACTTGTAGAAGAATGGTTACATTAAACTAAAAAAAAACATAAAAACTTGATTTACAAGTATTTACGAAATATAAAAAATATACTTATTCAGTGAAATCGATGTCACCAACACCCATATTTCAATGAGCTGGTACTATTTGAAAAGCTAGATGTAACCTAACCACCAATACAACGCAACCTATTTACCAGTGATTTTTTTTTTGAAGCCTAAGATTTTGCAGATATATGAAGTAGAAAATGAAGAGTTAATTTTAATATCTCAAAAAAAAGCAAAAAAAGGTTTAATCATTTTGAACAAAAAAATTAGCGATCTCTCAAATCATGAGATGGTGAGACACTAAAATATTGTTTATAAGCTTTTCCAAAATAACTCGGATCTGCAAAACCTACTAAAAAAGTTACTTCAGAAACTGATTTCCCAGATTCTTGCAAAAGCTTTCGTGCTTTTTTCAATCTAAATTCATTAATCATTTTGCTTGCACTACTCCCTGTAATACTTTTTATTTTTCGAAATAATTGAACTCGACTTAAAAAAAGCGCTTCAGCCATTTTCTCAACAGAGAAATTCTCATCTTTATAATTTTCATCAATCACATTAAGCACTTTTTTCATAAAAGGGTCGACAGTTTCAACTTGCTCTATTTGCTTATCGTTTATATTTTCTGAAGTAGAAACACTCTTCCATAAATTTTGTGCACGTTGCTGTTGCTTTAGTATAGTTTTCAACTGTCTTTTTAGAGTATCAATCTGAAATGGCTTATTCATCCAAGCTACTGCTCCGGAGTCGAATGCTTCTTTTTGGTTTGCATCACTATTATTTGCAGTCAAAATCATTACTGGAATATGTGCAGTCAATTCATTTTCAGCAACTTGCTTGCACAACCATCCTCCATTGTAATCTGGTAAAGTCCAATCTGATATAATAATCTCAGGAATTCTGTTGATAGCTATATTCAAACCTGTAGTAGTTGAATTAGCGATTTCCACAGCATAATCACTGGAAAGTGCAGATCTTAAAAATTCTAATAACTCAGGCTCATCCTCTACAACTAAAATTAAAGTTTTCTCAGAATTTTCATCTACAGAACTTGATGACAAACCTTCATACTTAGGTGAAATACTCATCTGAGCTTCATCCAACATTTCGATTGGAATATTAACCATAAATATCGCTCCTTTCCCTAATTCAGATTGAAGCACAATCTCTCCATTCATCATTTCGACCAATTCTTTAACCAAAGCCAATCCTATACCTGTTCCTCCTTTTAATTTTCCTTGAGTTCCTTGGACATATCTTTCGAAAAGTTCTTTTTGTTCATCTAGAGCAATCCCTGGACCTTGATCTCTAACAATTAATGACAAGGAGTATTGAGTATCCTTTTTCTCAAAATCACCATTCAAAGTTACCCCTTGCCCTGGTTCACAAAACTTGATTGCATTACCTATAAGGTTAGAAAGAATTTTGTCCAACTTATCATAATCTAATAGGAATTGTCCTTTAGGCATTTTCATTTCCTGATTATAGATAACTCCTTTCTCAATAGCTTGCTGTTCATATCGTTCTCCTAAGGATTTAAAAATAAATTCTAATTGTCCTACTTGTGGATTTAATCTTAAAGCTTTAGCTTCTACTTTGTTCCAATCTAAAATCTGGTTAAAAAGCTCCATTAGTCGTTTCCCATTTCTTCTTGCCAGTTGAATATCTGATTTGGTAACAGAATCAATTACATTGTTTTCTGCTCTTTCCAATGGAGCTAGCATCAACGCTAAAGGAGTCCGAATATCATGAGTAATAGAGGAAAAAAGTCGATCTCGACTTTCAGCTACTTGCCTGTCTAAATCTAATTGAAGGGCAAGTTGCTTTCTTTTATTTTTATTCCAGTAAACAAAAAATGAAAGAATTCCTATTCCAAAAAGTGCACCCAAGGAGATCATTATTAATCGTGTTTGGGATATGATTTTTTCTTGTTCCAATAGTTGGATCTGGTCCTCTTTCTTTTCGGTTTCATATTTCGTTTGCCACTCTTGAATCTTATCATTACGACGATCTTCTTGAATATTCATATAATAAATTCGAGTTTTCACTACCCACTCCTGCCCTTCTTCAAATCTGCCTGCTAACATTAATGCCTCCGTATATTCTTCTCCAAAAGTCACCATAGTAGCATCCAAGTTATCTTTTTCAAAGATTGGTCTTAATTTTTCAAGGTATCTCAAACAATCATCTATCTTGCCCATACTACAAAGGTTCGAAGCGTAATCAGTATGAACCCGAGATTGAAAAGTTTTTGGAAAAAGATGTATACTATCTAAAACTTGAGAAAAATAATTATTGGCTAATCCATACTGGCCTGAACTATTATGGATATAGGCTTTATTGTAGTAGAAAGAATACTTATCTACATCTGAAATATCAACATGATCCAACAAAGAATCCGCAACATTTAAATAACTGGCTGCAATTTCTGAATCCCCCATAAAAGATTTCATGAGCCCCATATTCTTATTAATAGTAAATGACATTTTGGTATCTCCTAATTCTCTACTAATTCCCAGAGCCTCATTATAAAACTCTTCCGCCTTTTCCATATCTGTTTGTATGTAATGGAAATGTCCCAACCGATAATACCATTCCATCAAAGTCCAATGAGGAGAATCCTGTGATAAAGATTCAGCCACCTTTTTCATTTGATCTAAAATCTGAACACTTACATCTCCCTTTCCATATTTTTGGAACTCAGAGACGAAACTAGATTGTCTGTTAAAAAGCCAAAACATAGCTGAATCTTGGCCAATTATTCTTAATGCATCAACATAAGCTTGATCCAATGCTTGGTACGCTAGAGGTAGTTCTTCTTTTGAAATATCGGAAAACCAATCAATCCATTTATCCAACTTTTTATCATCTGAAATTTTCTCAATCACCAATAAAATAGAATCCGTGCGCAAAGTTGCCTGAGCAGAAAAATGATTAGCCACGAAGATTATTAAAAAAAGTGAGAATAAAAATTTCATAAGTGCCCTCTTGATTACGCTTTATTTTACAATATATTTTAAAAGAAAAAAGATAGGTAATCCATTAAACGTACGTAAATAAATTACAAAATAATGACTATATGTATCCAATGTAGTAAAATAGGATACATTTGATATAAATACTTAGATATAAATATAAAATATTTTACATATAATAAAATATTTATTTACTTTTTATTTAGCTTGATCCTTATCTGCCTAACCTTTTATGTATACTTTCGAAAAAAAATATGGAGTGCCCTTCGATCAATCCACATTTTTTTTAATCTAAACTTAATTCCGTTACAAAAAAAAAATCCTAAATGTAGCTTCATTTTTTTTGTCAAAAATTGTTTAGATTTTCTTTGGTAACGTTATAATTCACAAGCTTTTAAATAAACCCAATGCGGTTTTACTCTAATAAAAGAAACTCAGTCTATTGTATAAACCACTACCTAATTAATCACAGATAAACTGAAACTTATTCGGACAAGTAAATTAGATCGTAATTTCAAAAAAGGAAAGGTTATTAGTAAAGTATTATATCTTTTTGATTGGAAAGGTAATTTGCTTTAAAAGCATGAATATTCAAATGACTATTTTAAAACACAACAGGATATTAGAAATTACCACACAAAATTTCTCAGCTATTATTTCGGAAAATAACTTTTATGATTCCTTCATAATTTAAAAAGAATAAAAAAAGGGCGTAACAAATGCGCCACGCCCTCCTAACTTTTTGAGTTAATTCTTTTAAAAATTAAAATTTAATCGCCCTGAAATAATTGTTCCATTGAATCCGAATTGATTCACTTCCCAAGGATATTTAAATCGTCCTCCTAGGTCAGTTACAAAATCAGATCCTGGTTCGATAACATCAGGATATACATTTAATAAGTTATTGACAACTAAATTGAAATTAATATTATCTGAAATATCATATCCTAAAATCAAATCAGTAATTACTTTCCCACTAAACGTTTGATCCAAACTTACATCTGAAGCATGCTGCCAAGTAACCTCTCCAAAGTAAGTATTATTCAATGTTGCATTAAATTTCCCTACATCCAATCCAATTCCAAATAAAGATTTAAAATTAGGTCGAGCAGAGGTAACTCTTGACTGTTCTTTTCGATTAAAAATATCAACACCTTGTTCTCCAATTACACCTGGTGCAGTAATTTCTCCCTCGATTTTTGTTTTATTCGCATTCAATGAAAGGATAAAATTCATTGAGGCCTTTTCACCAATGGAAACATTTTGATAATCTGCCACTAAATCAAATCCTTGTGTACGTGTATCTAAAGCATTTACAAAAAACTTGATGCTTGTAACACTATTGTCAATTAAAACTTGTTCGATTGGGTTTGTATTCATATCATCTCCATCAAATCCAACTTCACCAGTAAACAATACTCGATTGTCAACACTTACATTATAATAATCAGCAGATAAAGAAAACCCTTCTGCTAATTTGTAAGTAAAACCTGCAGTAAAGTTTAAGGATGTTTCAGCATCCAATTTAGGAACACCTAAGCCTTCAATGACAGAACTTACGTTATTAAAGGTTCCTTGGTTAGAAATAGTACCACCTGAAACTAATGTTTGAACATTACTCAAATATACTTGATGCAGAGAAGGGGCTCTAAACCCTGTACTTACAGATGCTCGGATTGCTCCTTTTCGATCTCCCAACAATTGCCTTGCATTTACTTTCCAAGAAAGATTACTCCCAAAGTCTGAATAATTTTCGAAACGAACAGCTCCTCCAATCAAAAATGTTTCTGTTGCATCGTAATCCGCTCCTAAATAAACTCCTACATTATTTCTATTTTCTTTCAATTCATTACTTGGTTGCAATCCAGGAAAAGATTGTGCACCACCATCAACATATGATTCCTCTTGACCAGCAGTAACTTCAAAAGTTTCTTGTCTTACCTCAGAACCAAATGAAAGTGTCAATTTATCAAAGACCTTTGATACATCAATATTTCCTAAAATATTTCCAAATGCATAAGCTCCTGCATCAAACTCAGTTGGACTGTTAGGCAACAAAGCAGGGTTAATTGTATTTCCTATTGTATAAGCAACATCGTTTGAACCAGTTGTCAAACTAATATCTGTATTCCAGCCATTGAAATTATATTTATTTCCAATAGTGAACGTTATATCATTTATTGCAGTTTCAAAGGTAGGTTGAAAACCATTGTAAGCTTCACCAGCTGGCGTTAATAATCCAGCATCATCTGTAATCCAATATGGTGCTCGATAAAGTGCGAATGATGTTCCATTCCGACGAGTATACCCTCCAAATGCATAAAACTCCCCGGCATCGTCAGCATACTTTGTTCCAAAATTTGCGAAAACAGAAATTTTATCATAATCAGGTTGACCTACAGTCATTCCCAAATCTGGATTATCTTGAATCCAAGGATCAGTTCCATTTAATATAGCATCGTCACCAAATATAACTCCGAATAATCCATCACCACCGGGTTCCCCTGCTCGGTTAGTTTTATCTTGATGGTAATAATTTCCAGTCAAACTTAAAAATCCATTTTTCCCAACCTTAAATCCTTTATTGATCGACGCATCATAAGTTAGTCCATCTCCTTCAGTTGTAATTCCTGAACCTATGGATGCACTTAGATCTGTTCTCTCCTTTAATACAATATTTATTACACCAGCCACTGCATCAGAACCATACTGAGCAGCCGCTCCATCTCTAAGAACTTCGATTCTTTCTATAGCTGAGGTTGGGATACTTTTCATATCAACTCCAACTTCTCCTTTTCCAGGTGTATCATTTACATAAACAAGCGCACTTTGATTTTTTCTTTTTCCATTTACCAAAACTAAAGTTCTTGATGGCCCTAAATTTCTTAACTCAGATGGATCAAAATGAGCCGTTGCATCCGAAATAGTTTGATTAGAAGAGTTATAGGAAGGAACTCTGTAGTTAATCATTTGGTCGATTGATGTCTGGCCACTTTTTGCAAGTTCAGCTGCATTAATGTTATCAATTGGAACCGGTGATTCAAGAATAGTTCTTGGTTTTCCTCTTGTTCCGACCACTACAATCTCATCAAAACTCAACCCTGGATTCAACATTACATTAATAGGTCCAGCTGATGTAACTTCCACTTTTTGGGGAGCATATCCAGTAGAACTAATTTCCAATACAACCGGTAAAGACTTTACGGTAAATGAGAAATTTCCATCAAGATCCGTAACTGTTCCATTAGCTGTTCCAGCCTCAAGGATTGTTGCACCAATTAGTGCTTCATTCGTTTTAGAATTTTTAATTGTTCCAGAAATTGATTGTGCCTTAATGGTAGTCAAAGCAACAAATAAAGCGATAAATAGTGTTAATGATTTTTTCATATTAAAAATTTTCGTTAAAAAATAAAATTATTAAATGATAGTTCACAAGGCTAATAATATTTCCATTATTGAAAAAAGGGTTGTTGAGAAATTCATTCTACAACAACCCTTTTTTATTTATAACTTGAACTCTACTCTTCTATAGAAAAAGCCCCAACAAAACCCATTGGTTCAGAATCATTAAAATCATCTTGACCAGTCCAAACATCAAATTGAACAATTGCATAAGTTTTAATGACAAGAATAACGTTCAAATTTTTAAATAATTTATAACTTGAGTCTAAAGCCTTTGTAATTCAATTTGTATCTGTTGCTACTTCATACAACGTACCGGCCTCCATTTGATTTATTCCAGACGTTTACCCATTCATTGGAGGTATTGTAATTGACCTTCACTATAAAGCTTGTAATACAATTCATCTTTAATCTTGAGTGTATTCTCAAGTATACTAAATTTCAGCTTATTACTCTGACAAGGTCTAACTCCAGGTTTATATAAAATGGCATAAGTATTTTAAAAACGAGAGCTAATGATTCTTTACCACCTAACCTTTACCTGTGTGTTTCCCATATTTTTTTCTCTATTTCAATATAACTCATTTAATTTATTCTAAAGATAGAATATTTATCCACATAAAATTTTTATTAAAAAAGAAATAGCTTGTTTTTTCACAATTAATCTTGTTTAATCATCTTTTATCGCTCAATATTGAATACAGCATTTCATATTTAGTTTAATGTGACTGACACTTGGAAATGGAATTTAGTATTTCTAAAAAAATTACTTTACTTGTTAGGTTAAGTATCCCATTTTTAAAACTGAACCTTCTTCTCCTCTATAACTTCTACCCCACTTATTAATCGCACATAATACTCACCTCGTGGCATATTGAAAACTTTGAAGGTAAAGCTGAATTTATGCAAACCCTTTGTTTTTTTCTTATTTTTAAAAAAAGCATGTTTTAGTTCACCATCCAAGGTATATAATCCAAAAGTCATAATCTTATCTTTCCCTGTTTTAAACTGCCATCTTCCTTTAATGATTGAGGGAGCTTCCCGATATGCAGGTTCTCCAGGACGGCTTGTTGTTTGATGAACAACTACATACTCAGGGCGAGCTTTGCCCAACAAGTCTGCAACATAATTTGCAAGCTTTGCATGGTCAATATTTTCTAATCGTTTTTCGTTAGTAATTGCCCAAACAGCATATTGGGACGCAGCGTTCTTATATAACTTTTCCTCCGCCAAATACCGTGCAATTTTCAATAAATGTCCTGAAGCCAAAAAGCTCATATTAAATCCACTTCCCAGAGTTGGTGTGCCGTTTGGTGCTTGAATACAAGCTGCGTATATTTTTATAACCCGTCTTTTATTGCCTTCAATCGCTAATATATTATCTTCTATTATCATTAAATCTTGCTGAGTTGAATCATTAGAATTAAAAATTAATCCAGCAGTAATTTCAATATTGATTTTCTTTTTGCGGAAGTTTTTAATTTTTAGTTTTAGGCATTTCCCAGTATGTCCTCCTTCACTTTCCGCATATATTTCTATATAGCCTTTTTTAACAGCTTCAGTTAATTCAATATTCTTCGCATGAAGTACAGAAACAAAAAAAAGGCAAAATAAACTTAGGGTGATTGATTTTCTCATTAAAATATTTTTTTGAAACTAATTGATAGATTTTAAAACGAGAATAGTCTAGTTTTATTTTTTCCAAAAAAAACTACCAAATGAATAATATTTTCCTTTTTTATTTTTTAAACTATAACTTCACAAGTAAATTTCACTCTTCAATAATTGCAAATCCTTCCAAAAAAAAACTACTTTTAGTTATGTTCTTTTCAAAAACTAAATTAAAAAATGAGTGAAAACCGTCCATGGCTGAAAAACTACCCTAACGGAGTACCTGCCAATATCAATCCTAATGAATATCAAAATCTAGTGGAAATGTTTGAACAAACTTTCGATAAATATCGAAAGTTACCCGCATTTCAATGCATGGACAAAAGTATAACTTTTGACCAATTGGATAAAATGTCAAAACAATTTGGAGCATACCTGTTATCGAGAGGTTTAGAACCTGGAGATAAAATTGCTTTGATGATGCCAAACCTTTTGCAATACCCAATTGCTTTGTTTGGAGCACTTCGAGCAGGTCTTGTTATTGTGAATACTAATCCACTTTACACACCCCGCGAAATGAAACATCAATTTTCAGATTCAGGTGCAAAGGCAATTATTATTGCGGAAAATTTTGCAGCCAATTTAGAAAAAATTATTCATGATACTCCGATCAAAACAATTATCATAACAAGTATTGGAGAGATGCTAGGTGCAGTAAAAGGTACTTTAACTAACTTTATTGTTAGAACTGTCAAAGGTATGGTTCCAAAGTATAACCTTGCCAATACAGTCACTTTTAAAGAGGCATTAGCACAAGGAAAAAAATTCACATTACCAGACTTAGTTGGAAAACCAGAGGATGTAATTGTATTACAATACACAGGAGGAACAACAGGTGTTTCTAAAGGTGCAATGCTGACAAATCGAAATTTAATATCCAATATGTTACAGTTTCGAGCGATGATCAGTCCATACTTAATAGAAAAAGAAGAAGTCGCTTTATCACCTTTACCGATGTATCATATTTTTGCCTTTTCAGTCAATGCATTGGCGTTAATGAGTATTGGAAGTAGAACCATACTGATTACAAATGCACGTGATATCGGTTCCATCCTCAAAGAATTTAAAAATAATAAAATAACTATCCTGACTGGTGTCAATACACTATTTAATGCGATGCTAAATCACAAAGATTTCGCATCTCTTGATTTTAGTTCATTGAAAGCAACTGCAGGTGGAGGCATGGCTGTTCAAAAAGTAGTTGCTGAAAAATGGAAAGAAGTTACTGGTTGTAACTTATCAGAAGGCTATGGTTTGACAGAATCATCACCTGTAGCTACAGTTAATCCGATTAATGATAAAGGACAAATTGGAACAATTGGAATGCCTGTTCCATCTACGGATATGAGAATTGCCAATGAGGAAGACCAATCACTCGCCGTAGGTGAAGTTGGAGAAATTCAAATCAAAGGTCCGCAAATCATGAAAGGATACTATAATCGTCCTGAAGAAACCCGTAAAACTATTTCATCTGATGGTTGGTTAAGGACTGGCGATATTGGTTTGATGAAACCAGATGGGTTTTTCAAAATTGTTGATCGTAAAAAAGATATGATTTTAGTTTCTGGCTTTAATGTTTATCCAAACGAAATTGAAAATGTATTAGCCATGCATCCAAAGATTTTAGAAGTTGCAGCTATTGGCGTTCCAGATGAAAAATCAACAGAAGCAGTCAAAGTTTTTATTGTGAAAAAAGATACATCATTGAACGAAAAAGAAGTGCGAGAATATTGCACAGAACAATTTACAGGTTATAAAAAACCAAAACATATTGTCTTTCGAGATGAACTTCCAAAGACGAATGTTGGCAAGATATTAAGACGTGCTTTGCGTGACGAAAAAACGTAAAATTATTGTTACATGACTTATGATTTTATTAAAAAATCTCATTTGAAATAATTCAAATGAGATTTTTTTTTACTTTCGCATAAGATCCAAATTCTATGTTTTCAAACTAAAAAGAAAAAAATGAAATTTACACCTTTTAAATTAACTGCTCTCTTATTTCTTCTTCTTTCATTTTTTCAAAATTCATTTTCTCAAGTTATAATTGAGAAAGAAGAAGAAAAAGTTCGATCTAACAGAGGTCGTTTTTATGTTTATTGGGGATGGAATCGCGGTTATTTTTCCGACTCTGATATCAATTTCAAAGGAGACACTTATGATTTTACTTTGTTCGATGTGGTCGCAAAAGATCGACAATCAAAATTCTCATTAGAAACTTATTTTAAACCCTCCAGTCTAACCGTTCCACAAACCAATTTTGGAGTAGGTTATTATTTTCGAAATAAATGGATTTTCACAATTTCAATGGATCATATGAAATATGTGGTTCAAACAGCTCAAGAGGTGAAAATTGATGGTTACATTAGAGAAATGCATGATATATACGATGGAGAATATTCCAATGAAAATATAGTGATTCAACCTTCTTTTCTACAAATGGAACATACCGATGGTTTAAATTATTTCAACTTCGGAATCAGTCGAGCAGACAATCTTCTCCAAAAATGTAAATGGGCGAGAAATAAAATTGAACTACAAATAGTCGAAGGTTTTGAAACTGGATTATTGATCCCAAGGTCAGATATTACTTTGCTTAGGCAGGATGATATCAATACTTATCATTTTGCAGGTTGGGGAGCTTCCTTAAAAACAGGTTTACATCTTACTCTATTCAAACATTATTTTTTACATGGAGAAATCAAAGGTGGGTACATTAATCTTTTCGACATCTTAACTTCCTCAGTCGGAAACAATAAAGCAACTCAGGATTTTTTCTTTATTCAAACGACAATTCAATTTGGCGGGATTTTTTATTTTAGGTGAAAAAATTAAACTAAAAAAGACTTTCAATCTTAGTCTAACTTGAAGTCTTTTTTAGTTTATCCTGACATTGAATATTTATTTTATTTTCGATTTAACCACCAACCTAACCATACACCAACTAATCCCCATTGCGCAATCGTATCTACCAAATATCCTGTACTATCTGTCTCCATCCACACTTGATGTAAGTACGGTATCGTCAAATAACCAATCGTTCCAATGGCCAAAGATGTGAAGACACTTGTCATAAAATCATTCTCTCGAAATTTCATTAATACCCAAACAAGTAAAAAAGCAGAAAACAAATCAAGTAAAAACCCTCTTATCATACTAATTCCCATGGTCATCTCAAAAGATTTGTGATAAGACAGAGTTGCCCATGGTTTTCCTATCATTGATTCAATTAATTCCTCTTCTTCTTCCATTGTTGCACCATCAGGAACAGCTGGGACCATATAATGTCCATCTTCTAAATCAATTTGAACTAAAGCCTCCATAATTTGATCTTGTTTTGGGGTATATTCCATTTCCGCTCGATGAAATTGTAAAACATTCCATGATACAAATTGCCATAAAAAAAGGATTAAACCTGCCACCAAAGTACCAACTAATTGTTTGTTCATAATATTGATTTTTAAAATTTAAAAATTTTGTTTTGCTTCGTTGATATGGAGAGAAAACTAGATAAGAATAATTGTTGAAACTAATTTAAGATATTTTTTAACGAATAAGAAAGCTTACCATGCTACAGGCATGATTATTTTTTTTAATTGTTGCCTTTTTCAAACAATTTATTATTTAAAAATACTATTTAATTTCATCTGTTTTAAATAACCACAAAAAGGAAAATGGAGTTTAAGTTTTTTTTCAAAAAGGACTAACAGCTAACAAAAGTCAAAACCTTGTAAAACTAGGCCATAAAGATTAACAAAAAGGCATTATGCGCTTTGTTATTAAAAATCTTTTCTGACAAAAAAAACTATTCTAAAATTAAAGAGGATTTTCCCCTCATTTGGTCTAGCGAATGATGCGTTAAGATTAAAACTCTCTACATAGGGCACTAAATAAAGCCCTCCACCATAAGAAAAATGAACATCATCTGAACCTTTCACCTTGGATCCAAACTCTTCCAGCATCAAATAATCCGTAGACCCCATATCCCAAGGGTAAAACTTTTTTCAGTATAGTACCAAAATGAAATCACAAACCTGTATTAACAAACACTGTAGATTCTCCTCTATACCGATTTATTCCTAAACCCTCTTAAATTTGATTGCTGTCCAAGATAACTATTATAAAAAAATGGAGTTTGACCCTAAGCTTTTTCACACCCTGTTAGAATACCTAGAGTGATATAAATTTTTACCCCTGCAGAAAAATAAAATAATGCTTCTATAGAGACCCTTCCTCCAAAAATTGAATTATTTTAGGTATTAAAAAAAGAAAAATTCTACACCTTTAATCGTACTCCTCTAGTCGGAAATGCAACATCATCCCTTAAGTTTAAATTAAAATCAACTTCAGGTTCAATTAATATAGACTCCCCAAATCCAGATAGCCTCTCATTATCATAAATCGAAATATCAAGTTTATTCCTAAAGCAAATTTCAACCTTTTGAAACTCATATTTTCCAAGTATCCTTATTTGAGATTTCTTCCAAATAATCTTCAAGCGCTTTTACTTTTCTAAAGCATGCCTCTCCTCTATCGTCCCATTCGTCATCTCAAAGAACAAAAACTGATTGCTCAGCAGAAGATGCTAGACCAAGAATATCTTACACCTTCTTGATATTTTTTTCGATTGGAAGTTTTACTTATTCCCTATCGTAATAAAATATCTCCTAAAAAAGGAACAGTAGGTTTTCCATCTTGCTTAGTTATAACTTTCTGAACATTGGAGAAAAGAGGTGAATTGGGTTTTACATTATTAAATTTACTCAACGAAAAGACATGTTGATTTTCTTAATTAATAAGTTCCAAGGAGAATTATAGAAAGGTAAAGGCATTTTAGTTTTATATAAAAAATAGGGTAAAGAATTTCTTGATATACTCGTTTTTTTAAAATAATTAAATATTGATTAGTAAAAGTCTATTTTAGATATTATCGAGCTAATTATAGACAAATGAATTGCTATTTTATTCCAAATAAAAAGGTCCTTTTGAATTACTTCAAAAGGACTCTCAAACTTTATTTTTTGGTCAGTTCATTATTTATTATTTTTTAACAAATCACGAATTTCTGCTAAAAGATCTTCTTGTGAAGGGCCAGCCGGTGCTGGAGGAACAGGTGGTGTTTTTACTTTATTATAAGACTTTACTATTATGAATAAAATAAATCCTACTGTGATTAAATTAACAATTGAGTTAATCCAATTACCATAAGCTACCACAGCACTTCCTCCCTCCTTAGCTGCAGCGACAGTCAAATAATCATTCCCATCCATCGCTAAAAACATATTTGAGAAATCTGTACCTCCTGAAAAATATCCAACTATTGGCATCATAATATCACTTACAAATCCATTGACAACTAGGCCAACAGCCCCTCCTAAAATTACGGCAATAGCTAAGTCGATGACGTTCCCCGTCATAATAAAATCTTTAAATTCTTTTAACATGATTTAGTGTTTTGTATGTTTTTTAAAAAATTAAGTCCTATTGCCGTAAAATAGGACATAAAAATTTAATTGTATTACTTTTTCAAAAAAAAGCCACTTAGGATTTCACTCCCAAATGGCTTTAGAATATGCTTTATAAAAACTTAGAATTAAGCGACACCTTCCTCTTCTCTGATTTTATTCAAAGCAGAACCAGCTCTAACCCAATCAATTTGAGCTTGATTGTATGTGTGTGCAACCTCAAACGAGTCTTCTGTACCGTCAGCATGACTCAACACAACAGTTAAGTTTTTACCTGGAGTGAAACTATCGAAACCTTTGATGGCAACTTTATCATCTTGTCTAACTAAATTATAAGAATCTTTGTCAACAAAAGTCAATGCTAACATTCCTTGCTTCTTCAAGTTCGTTTCATGGATACGTGCAAATGATTTTACAATCACCGCATGAACTCCTAAGAATCTTGGCTCCATCGCAGCATGCTCACGTGAAGAACCTTCTCCTAAGTTTTCCTCTCCAAATACAACAGAACCAATGCCATTATCTCTGTAGTAAAGACCTAAATCTGGAACTGCGCCATATTCCCCGGTTTCTGCATTCAAAACATTATTAGCGGAGTCATTGAAAGCATTGATTGCTCCAATATAACAGTTGTTAGAAATATTCTCTAAATGCCCACGGAATTTCAACCAAGGTCCAGCCATAGAAATATGATCTGTTGTACATTTCCCCTTCGCTTTAATTAAGATTCTCATTCCCTCCAGTTGCTTTGAAGTAATCGGTACGAATGGGGTCAACAATTGAATACGATTAGACTTTGCATTCACTTTAACCTTTACATTTTTAGCACTTCGAGGTGGTTTGATATACCCCATGTCTTCAACATCGAACCCATTAGGAGGTAATTCAACACCTACAGGTGGATCTAATTTCACTTCTTTTCCATCTGCATTCGTTAATGTATCTGTCAATGGATTAAACCTTAAATCACCAGCAATTGCCATTGCTGTTACTATCTCTGGAGAAGCAACAAATCCATGCGTATTAGGATTTCCATCATTACGCTTTGCAAAGTTTCTATTGAATGAAGTGATGATTGAGTTCTTTCGATTTGGATCATCTGTATGTCTTGCCCATTGTCCGATACATGGCCCACATGCATTGGCTAAAACAACTCCACCCATTTTTTCAAATGTATCTAAAATACCATCTCGTTCAACAGTATACCTAATCATCTCTGATCCTGGGGTAATTGTAAATTCAGCCTTAGCTGTTAATTTTTTATCGACTGCTTGTTGAGCCAAAGAGGCAGCTCTATCCAAATCTTCGTAAGAAGAGTTAGTACAAGAACCAATCAAACCTACTTCCAATTTCGCAGGGTACCCATTATTCTCAACTGCTTTGGCAAATTTAGAAATCGGGTAAGCTAAATCTGGTGTATAAGGACCATTAATATGCGGTTCTAATTTTGACAAGTTGATTGTGATAACTTGATCGAAATAATTTTTAGGATCTTTATATACTTCAGGATCACCTGTCAAATCTTTCTTCACTCTATTTGCCATCCTTGCAATAGCTGCTCGATTGGTTGCTCGAAGGTATCTGTCCATTGATTTATCATAACCAAAATTAGAGGTTGTTGCTCCAATCTCAGCACCCATATTACAAATTGTACCTTTTCCTGTACAAGATAAATTTTTAGCTCCTGAACCGAAGTACTCTACGATATAACCAGTTCCACCTTTTGCTCCGATAATACCTGCTACTTTAAGAATAACATCTTTTGATGAAGTCCAACCGTTTAATTTTCCAGTTAACTTAACACCGATAATTTTTGGCATTTTTAATTCCCAAGCCATCCCAGCCATAACATCTACTGCGTCTGCTCCACCAACTCCAATTGCTACCATTCCCAGTCCACCTGCATTAACTGTATGTGAATCAGTTCCAATCATCATTCCTCCAGGGAAAGCATAATTTTCTAAAACTGTTTGGTGAATAATTCCAGCACCTGGTTTCCAAAATCCAATTCCATACTTCTTAGAAACTGTTTGAAGAAAATTATATACTTCTGAATTCACATCTACTGCAGTTTCCATATCTTTTTCAGAACCATCTTTCGCTTGAATCAAATGGTCACAATGTACAGTCGATGGAACGGCAGTTTTCTCTTTTCCAGCCATCATAAATTGTAGCAAAGCCATCTGAGCTGTCGCATCTTGCATTGCTACTCTATCTGGTTGAAACATTACATAGTCTTCTCCTCGAGTATATTCTTTAAGTGGAGATTCTGCATGAAGGTGTGAGTAAAGGATTTTTTCTGTAAGGCTCATCGGGCGATTGAGCACTTTTCTAGCTGATGCTACTTTTTCTGAGAAACTCTCATAGTGAGCTTTCAACATATCCTTGTCAAATACTTTATTTGCCATGGTAGGTCATATTTTTAGTGGTGATTTAATCGAATTTCAAATAGGCTGCAAATTTAGTTTTTTCCACGAAAAAATTAGCGAAAATTGAAAAAAGGGGGCTTTTTTAAGCAAAAAAAGTTTTTTCCCTAGAAATATAACGGTTCAAAGGACGATTAGTTGGGTGAAATTGGTTGGTATTTTGATCAGTAGGCGAATAGTAGATCAATATTGAGTGTACCAATTATATTAATTTATACATTAATTAAAATAGACCAATCAAGCATTTAAGATTATTACATCCTTAAATACCATATCTTAATACAAATGTTGGAGACAATTGACACTTATAAATAATGATAACAAAAAATTTAATTTTAATATTCGTTTTGGACAAAGATGACAACTTCAGATTTATTCTTACATTAATTGGAGTGGAAAAAATGAAAAATATAAACTTTAGCAAAATCGCCATTATGTAATTTCCATTCCTTGCTCGAGGATTATATTTATAATAAACAAAATTAGTCCTATCCGATTAATATTTTTTAAAACTTTCATCATCCAAATTATATATGCGTTAATGACTCACTATTTAAAAACCAAAGCCTTTATACTTTTCCAAAAAAAAATGTAAATATGGTTTGCAATTAATATTTAAAATTATTCTTTTGCACAATGCTTCTTAAAATCGCACAAAACAAATCAAAACCAGCCCATAGATATTATCTATTTAGTGATCACATTATTCGATAAAATTTATGAAATTTTTAGAGTTATATTTGCGAAAAGATAAAATTAATCACCTAATAAGAAACATCTAGTAATTATGAGTAAATCTAATGGTAATGATGCAAGCAAATGCCCATTCATGGGTGGAGCTGTAAACCAAAGTGCAGGCGGCGGAACAAGAAACCACGACTGGTGGCCTAACCAGCTAAAATTAAATATCCTTCGTCAAAATTCTGCCTTATCTAATCCAATGGATAAAGAGTTCAATTATGCAGAAGAGTTCAAATCTTTAGATCTAGCAAAAGTCAAAAAAGAACTTTATGACTTGATGACAGATTCGCAAGATTGGTGGCCAGCTGATTATGGTCATTATGGCCCATTTTTTATTCGTATGGCTTGGCATAGTGCAGGAACTTACCGAATCCAAGATGGACGAGGTGGTGGAGGAACTGGAATGCAGCGATTTGCCCCATTGAACAGTTGGCCTGATAATGGAAATTTGGACAAAGCACGATTATTACTTTGGCCAATCAAACAAAAATATGGAAGCAAAATTTCATGGGCAGATTTGATGATTCTCGCAGGAAACTGTGCAATCGAATCTATGGGATTGCCAACTTATGGTTTTGCAGGAGGACGTGAAGATATATGGGAACCTGAAGAGGATGTTTATTGGGGATCTGAAAATGAATGGATGGGCGATGATAAGAGATATGCAGCGTCAACTAAAAAAGAAAGGATTTTAGAAAATCCATTAGGTGCTGTTCACATGGGGTTAATCTATGTAAATCCAGAAGGCCCTGGAGGAAAACCTGACCCAAAAGCTTCGGCGCACGATATAAGAGAAACTTTTGGTCGAATGGCAATGAACGATGAAGAAACTGTAGCATTAGTTGCAGGTGGTCACACGTTTGGAAAAGCGCATGGTGCTGCTGATCCTGATAAATATGTTGGCCGTGAACCTGCGGGTGCAAGTATCGAAGAGCAAAGTACAGGTTGGAAAAATAGTTTTGGGACTGGTGTTTTAGATGATGCCATCACGAGTGGAATTGAAGGTGCTTGGACACCTAACCCAACTCAATGGGATCATGATTATTTTGATGTATTGTTAAACTATGATTGGAAATTAACCAAAAGTCCAGCAGGCGCACACCAATGGACACCTACCAAAGCATCAAATGCAAGACAAGCTCCCAAAGCTGGAGATGCATCGAAAACTCAAGCATTAATGATGACTACCGCAGATATGGCACTCAAAATGGATCCAGCATATTTAAAAATTTCAAAAAGCTTTCATAAAAGCCCAAAGAAATTTGAAAAAGCATTTGCGAAAGCTTGGTTCAAATTGACGCACAGAGACATGGGACCTAAAGCTCGTTATATTGGTTCAGAAGTTCCAACTGAAGATTTAATTTGGCAAGATCCTATTCCAGCAGTCAATCACAAATTGGTTAACCGAACCGATGTTTCAAAGCTTAAACGAACGATTTTGGATTCAGGATTAACTGTCTCTCAATTAGTTTCTACTGCTTGGGCATCAGCCTCAACTTTCCGTGGCTCAGATATGCGCGGTGGTGCAAATGGTGGAAGAGTTCAATTGAATCCTCAAAAAAATTGGGAGGTTAATAATCCAAAACAATTAGCTAAAGTTTTAAAAAAACTGAAGGGGATTCAAAAAGAATTTAATGCAAATCAATCTAGTGGAAAAATAATTTCATTGGCTGACCTTATTGTTTTGGCAGGATGCGCTGGAGTTGAGCAAGCTGCAAAACTAGGTGGAACTAGAACTTCAGTCCCTTTTACTCCAGGACGTATGGATGCAACTGCAAGACAAACTGATACAGAATCTTTCAATGCACTTGAGCCATTGGCGGATGGTTTCCGAAATTATTCAAGAAGGCATGACCATGCTTCTACGGAAGAAATGTTGGTGGACAAATCTCAACTTTTGAAATTGACTGCTCCTGAGATGACAGTTTTGGTTGGAGGAATGCGAGTGCTGGAGACGAACTTTGATGGATCACAACATGGTATTTTCACTTCTCGTCCTGGCGCATTGACTAATGATTACTTTGTCAACTTACTTGACATGGGAACAACTTGGAAAGAGGTGACAAAATCTCAAGGAGTTTTTGAAGGGAAAGATCGAAAAACTGGCGACCTAAAGTGGGTTGGAACTAGAGTAGATTTAATCTTTGGTTCTAACACTGAACTTCGAGCAATTGCTGAAGTTTATGCATGTAGTGACAGTAAGAAAAAATTCGTCAATGACTTCGTGGCAGCATGGAGTAAAGTGATGAATTTGGATCGATTTGATTTACGCTAAAATCTGTTTTGCTTAGTCATTTCATATTGCTAAACAAAGATTAAAAATATAAAGGTGGTCTTTTACCAGACCACCTTTTATTTTTATTACAGTTCACTTTGAAAAAAAGAGCTAAGGTTCTAATCGCTCAATCAATCTCCCTGAAATCCTAAGAAAATCCATTTGCGTAATCAATCCAATTAATTCCTTTCCTTTTATCACAGGAAGGCAACCAATTTTTGCTTCGCGCATTTTTTTCATTGCCTCCAAAATAGTAGCGTCGGAAGAAATGGTTGGAGGATTTTTCATCATAATATCTTTGACCGTTCCTGTACCTTTTTCATGCAGTCGATTCCCTCTGACGAGATGTCGCAAAATCATCTTGGAACTGACCAAACCAATTAAGTCACCTTTGGTATTCTCTACAGGTGTAAAACTAATTTCTCTCCAATCCATCATCTCTGCCACAAGTTCCACAATGTCATCTTTTTGAACGGTGAATAAATCAGTTTGCATAAATTCCTCCACCTTGATTTTCGAAGGTCGATATTCTTTAAGGTCTGTTAATTCTGGCATTTTCCATTTGTGCCCCGGAAGGCCTTTATTTTGATTTTCAATAATTGATGCAGTTAAGACACTTAATGCTTCGTCTCGACTAGTTTCTTCTTTCAGTTTGGTAAATGCACGTAACTGCCATCTTGCACCATTCATGTGAGCCTTAGCTCTACCTTCAATAACGTTCATGTATCTGTCAATATCTTTTTGAACCACTTTCATTTTTTTCAAACCTGCTCGCGCGATTGGAATTAATTCTTTACTTACTAATTCACATACACCAATTTTTTTATCTTTGAACCAGGTGAAGTTAGAATCAATTCCAAAACGTGCCGCTTTTCCAAAATTATCTCGAACATCTGACCACGAAATATGCTCCGTCACATCATCAACTTTATCAGCCATCCCCATCATCGCACCTAACCAAAATGCTGCATTGGCTACTTCATCCAATACCGTAGGACCCGCTGGTATTACTCGATTCTCAATTCGCAAATGTGGTTTACCATTTGGAGAAATTCCGTAACAAGGGCGATTCCAACGATAAACTGTCGAGTTATGAACTTGTAATGCTCGCAACTTTGGAGCAATATTTTTTGAAATTTTTTCAAATGCATCTTCCTCCACATCGCTACTAATCAATACTCTAAATCGGGCAATATCCTCTCGGTGTATATTCAGTACAGAATCTTTCAACCAACCATTTCCAAAACTTACTCGAGGATATCGTTCGCGCATATGATCATGTGTTGTCCGAGTATCAATAGCTTGTTGGAACATTGCAATTCTACTTTCATGCCACAATCTTCGACCAAATACAATTGGAGAATTGGCAGCCATGGCTAAAATGGGAGCTGCTAATGCTTGAGAAATATTATACATTTTAACAAAATCTTTCGGTTCAATCTGAAGATGAACTTGAAAACTCGTATTGACTGCCTCTAACAACGGTGAGTCGTGTCGAACCAGTAATTCATCAATTCCTGTCAATCGCAACTCAAAATCTTTACCAATCAATTGTTGCTTCATGGCTTCCATGAGTGCAAAATATCTTTTTTGAGGTGTTAAATTATGAAAACCTAAATCGTCCTTATTTAAAGTAGGTAATATTCCTGTGAGAATAATATCAGCGCCCATTTTATTTACCACCTTTCTGATATTAGATAAATTTTTGGAATTTTCTTTTTCTAAAAGACTCAAACATTTTCCCTTAAATTCACGTGGCATTAAATTAGTTTCTAAATTAAACCGAGCAAGTTCAGTTTCAACCCAATCCCATTTCTTCATTTTTTTCAATGCCTCTACTGCAATACATGCAGGTTTTAAAGTTTTATTATGTACCATGCACATTTCTTGCTCTGCACCTATGCGAGTAATTCCTGTTTCGAACCAATCGTTTTCGAGCATATATTCCATTGCTCGTACATCATTTAAAAGTAAACGCACAAAGTTTTGCATTTGTGAATCGTCTTGAAGTAAGGATACTTTTTGTTCTCCCATCGTGATTAGTTAATTTTATTTTTTAAGTAATATTCTCATGGTTTTAAGTTTTAGATTTATACCACGCTAGATTTATGATCTAAAATCTTTACTGCTTAATTGAGTATTAAAGATTTAACACTCTGATATATTTGCACAAATTGTATTTTTGTACGTTTAGGTAATAAAGTTGTTAAAAATAATTGACATGAAAAAAATAATCTGGCTTGTTCTTCCATTTCTTTTTGTTTTTTCTAATTGCAAAAAGGATGAAAACATCTTATTCGAGATGGAATACTTCTATGATTTTACCATTACTGCAGGTTTAAATCCATTTTCAGGAACTCATATTTTTGAAGTAACCGATATTCCTTCTCTATCAAATGCACTTTTTATTCAAAATGGAAAAACAGCTGAAGAGATTAACGCTATCAACCCTGGTACTGCAGTTTTAAAAGGAATTTTCTCCAACCCTGAAAACGGTTATATCCAAGAAGTCTCAGTAAAAATATTTTCGAAAGAAGAACCAACAATTGAGCGAGAAGTCTTTTACCGAGATCAAATTTCGTTTAACTCATCTGGAGATTTGGGGTTAATTGGTACCTTAGTAAATGCAAAAAATTATTTGGAAAAAGATGATTTTGGAATTCGAATAGAATTGAGGTTAAGAGATATTTCGCCTGAGACGATAGAAATGAGATTGGATTTCAACTTCTTTGTAAAATAACTTTTGTTAGAAAAAAATAAAAAGACAACCACTTGTAATTGAGCTTACAAATGGTTGTCTTTTTTCTAGCACTTTTATTAAAAAAAACATTTTAAAACTTACATTTAATTAAACCTTTTCCAAAAATAGGTATTTTATTAAATGAACAGGGCTTACTTTTTATGGACTTATTTTCCCCATGAAAAATCCTTAATTTCGCTCCATTGTTTTTATTACTTTTTTCTTCAAAACTTCTTCACTTTTATGGCTACCAAAAAAGCTGTTCCAATTATTGAGAAACCCAAAGTCTCCAAGCGACTAGATGGCATTTACATCAAGGGTGCTCGAGGTAATAATTTAAAAAATGTGGAATTAATGATTCCACGTGATAAGTTAGTTGTTGTTACTGGGGTTTCTGGTTCTGGGAAATCCTCCATCACAATGGACACCTTATATGCAGAAGGTCAGCGACGATATGTCGAAAGCTTGTCAAGTTACGCCAGACAGTTTTTAATGCGAATGAAAAAACCAGAGGTGGATTACATCAAAGGAATTTGTCCCGCTATTGCTATTTCACAAAAAGTAAGTACACGGAATTCTCGATCTACCGTTGGTTCATTAACAGAAATTTTTGACTACCTGAGATTACTATATGCTCGAATTGGAAAAACCATTTCACCAATCAGTGGTAAAGAAGTTAGAAAACATGAAGTGCAAGACGTAGTGGATTTTATCCAAAGCAATCCAGAAAGTGAAAAAGTGCAACTTTTCATCCCTCTACAACAAAAATATAAAGATAGAACTCTCCACAAAGAACTTTCTTTTTTATTACAAAAAGGTTTTACCCGATTATATTTTGACAAAGAACTCAAACGAATCGAAGATATTCTAGAAGATAAGAAAGTAAAACTCAATAAGACAGTTGATTTTTTTGCCAAAAAGGATGTTAGAATTTTAATCGATAGATTTGCCATTAGACCAAATGAAGATATCGAACATATTCAGAGAATTGGAGATTCTGTTCAAACCGCTTTTGCTGAAAGTGAAGGAGAATGTATTGTTGATGTAATTGGAAAAAAGAAAAAAGAATTTAATAATCGTTTCGAATTAGATGGAATGATTTTCTTAGAACCAACGCATCAATTATTTAACTCTAACAATCCTTATGGCGCCTGCCCAAAATGTGAAGGTTTTGGAAAAATAATGGGTGTAGATGTAAATAAAGTTATTCCCAATCCGTCTCTTTCTGTTTTTGATGGAGCTGTGGCTTGTTGGAAAGGAGAAAAATTAGGAAGATGGTTAGACTTGTTTTTAAGTGCTGCTCACAAATTTAATTTTCCTGTTCATCGTCCTTGGCAAGACTTAACGAAGGAACAAAAGAAATTAGTTTGGGATGGAAATGAATACTTCAATGGCATCCATGCTTTCTTTAAGGAGCTAGAAGAGAAAACTTATAAAATCCAAAACCGAGTCATGCTTGCCCGATACCGAGGGAAAACAACTTGCCACAATTGTAATGGGGGTAGATTGCGTCCCGAAGCTACTTATGTTAAAATTGGAGGTATCTCGATTCCAGATTTAACCGATATCCCTCTCGATGAGTTATTAGTTTTTTTCCAAAAAATAAAACTCAATACCAATGACGCAAAAATCGCCAAACGACTTTTAGTTGAAGTTGAAAATCGATTACAATTTATGCTCGATGTTGGATTAGGATATTTGACCTTAAGTAGAAACTCTGCCACGCTAAGTGGCGGGGAAACGCAACGAATTAATTTGACTCGAACCCTAGGAAGTAATTTGACAAGTTCGCTTTATATTTTGGATGAACCGAGTATTGGCTTACACCCAAGAGATACAGGTCGCTTGGTCAAAGTGTTGAAATCGCTTCGAGACTTAGGAAATACCGTGGTCGTGGTAGAGCATGAAGAAGACATTATTAAAAACTGTGACTACTTAATTGATATGGGCCCAGAAGCTGGGATTCATGGAGGTGAAGTTGTTTTCGCAGGTGATTATGAAGATATTTTCACATTGGCCAAAGACAGTTTAACTACTGCATATATTAGTGGTCGGATGGAAATTGCAGTTCCAAAAATTCGCAGAAAGTTCACTGATTCCATCGAAATAAAGGGTGCGCGAGAAAATAATTTACAAAATGTAGATGCGAAATTTCCACTCAATACCTTGATCGTCGTGAGTGGTGTTTCAGGTTCTGGAAAAACAACCTTAGTCAAACAAATTTTATATCCTGCATTAAAAAGACATTTAGGGGAATCTCATCCGATTGCCCCCGGCATGCATGACGAGTTAACTGGAAGTTTGAAAAGAATTACTCAAATCGAAATGGTAAACCAAAATCCAATTGGCAAATCCTCCCGTTCCAATCCTGTTACTTATGTCAAAGCTTACGACACAATCCGAGCCCTAATGTCCAACCAACAGTTATCAAAAATTCGAGGTTACCTTCCAAAGCATTTCTCTTTTAACGTAGACGCAGGTCGATGCGAAACTTGTAGCGGCGATGGTGAGCAAGTTGTAGAAATGCAATTCCTAGCTGATGTTCGGTTGGAATGTGAAGAATGCAAAGGACAACGATTTAAAGCAGAAATATTAGATGTCAAATACAAGGATAAAAATATTTATGAGATTCTAAATTTAAGTATAGAGGAAGCCCTCGATTTTTTTGCAGAGGCAAAAGATGTTGTAAAAAAAATTCGGCCACTTTTTAACGTAGGTTTAGGATATATCAAATTAGGCCAATCTTCCTCTACACTCTCAGGAGGAGAAGCGCAGCGGGTAAAGTTGGCCTCCTTTTTAACAAAAGAAAGGACAACAGAAAAAATTCTATTCATTTTTGATGAACCTACAACTGGTTTGCATTTTCATGATATTCAAAAATTATTGGTCGCCCTTAACGCTTTAGTAGAAAAAGGTCATACTGTTCTTGTTGTAGAACATAATATGGAAATTATCAAATCCGCAGATTGGGTAATTGACCTTGGCCCAGGCGGAGGAAAGGAGGGTGGAAATTTAGTTTTCCAAGGAACGCCAGAAGATTTGGCAAAAGTTAAAGAAAGTTTTACTGGGAAATATCTAAAGGGGAAACTGTAGATTAAAATAAGAAGCCTTTGAAGTATTGATTTTTACTTCAATGGTTTTTCTCTGTATAAAAAATTATTTGTCCTCAATTTACTCATCATTACCCACTTCCCAGGAAGCTGTATCTGCTTCTCCCTCCAACTTCATCTCCCAATATGAAATGGCCATCAATCCTAGAAATGTTAAAATCCCATTCAACCCAATATTCAAGAAACCCAGCTCAAAACCAATGAATAAATTATTCATTTGTAAAAAATAAGTAATCAACGGAGCTACAACGCAGATCAAAGGAACCATCCAGCCATCTTGGATTTTTGATTTAGAAAACAAACCAAATGTAAACAATCCCAAAAGAGGTCCATAAGTATAACCTGCTGCAGAAAATAAATTATTAATAACCGGTTTATCCGTTAGATAATAGGAAGCAATGATTACCAAAAATAATAAAACTGAAAATCCAATATGAACCAAGAATCTCGTTTTTTTATTTTCATCCTCCGTCTTTTTATTTTTTTCCATATCCAAAAAATCAACACAAAAGGAAGTTGTTAAAGCTGTCAAAGCAGAATCTGCGCTCGAATATGCAGCAGCAATCAATCCTAAAATAAAAACAATTCCTGTTGTAGGAGAAAGATGTTCCAATGCTATCTCAGCAAAAAGTTGATCTGTTCGTTCTGGAATTTCGATACCTACATTCGCGGCATAAATATAGAGCAATGCTCCTAATCCTAAAAACAACATATTTACAAAAACCAAAATCACACTAAACGCAAATACATTTTTTTGAGCATCTTTTAAAGATCGGCAACTCAAATTCTTTTGCATCATGTCTTGATCCAGTCCAGTCATGACAATAGCAATTAGTGCGCCTGAAATGAATTGTTTAAAAAAATTATTAGAGTCAGTCATAAAGTTTTCGAAGAAAAACATTTGACTATATTCACTTTGTTGAATCGTTCCCACTAGGTCTCCTAAATTCTTGTCTAAAGCATTTCCAATCGCAAAAATTGTCAACACTACCGCTGTTAACATAAAAAAGGTCTGCAATGTATCTGTCCAAACAATCGTCCTAATCCCGCCTTTAAAAGTATAAATCCAAATTAACAAAATCGTTGCTGCAACCACCAACCAAAATGGAATTTCCATATCAAATCCTTCCGTAATTTTAAGAAAAACAATCGCAACCAAAAACAATCGAAGTGATGCTCCTATCACCCTTGATAATAAAAAATAAAATGCACCTGTTTTATAAGACCATTTTCCAAATCTCTCTTCTAAATATCCATAAATAGAAGTCAAATTCATTTTATAATACAAGGGCAAAAGCACCAACGCAATCACAGCATAACCAACTAAATACCCAAATACCATCTGCATATAAGAAAATGCTTGATTACCACCTTCTGCTCCAACTGCCCCCGGTAAAGAAATAAAAGTTACTCCCGAAAGAGATGCTCCGATCATTCCGAAAGCAACTAAATACCAAGGTGATTTTCGATTGGCAAGAAAAAAGTCTGCATTACCAGCATCTTTACTTGTGAAATAAGAAATTGCCATCAATACTAAAAAATATAAAGCTACAACCCCAAATATCAATTCTGGTGTAAGTGATCTCATCATATGTTTTAAAACGTATATGTGTTTATATGAAAAAAAGGGAAAGTTATAAAAAAAGTTTGAAGTTACTACAATTACAGGTTTTTTGATTTATTATAAGCAATTACAAAAATAATCAATCTTGCATTTTACTGCCAAAACTTAAATCTCCAGCATCGCCTAAACCCGGAACAATATAAGACTTTGCAGTTAATTCATCATCTTCAGCACCGATCCACAGTTTTACATTTGGATTTAATCGTTGGATATGATTAAGCCCGTAACTCGAAGCAACAGCCGTCATGACATGAACTGTTTTGGGGGTTCCATAGTCTTTTAATGCTTTAATCGCTAGATCCATAGATGCTCCTGTTGCCAACATCGGATCACACAAAATCAAAATACATCCATCTAAATTGGGACAAGAGGTATATTCTATATTTATTTCAAATGTACCATCTTTGTGGTGCATGCGATAAGCTGAAATAAAAGCATTTTCTGCATCATCAAAAATATTTAAAGCACCTTGATGTAAGGGTAACCCTGCTCTTAAGATAGTCCCAAGCACAATTCTATGGGAAGGAACCTTTACGGATGCAATACCTAAGGGAGTTTCTACTTCAATCTCTTTGTACTTTAAAGTTTTACTGATTTCGTAAGCCAACACTTCTCCTATCCTTTCCATATTTCTACGAAAACGCATACGATCTTTTTGTATGCTTACATCTCGTAGCTCTGCCAAATATTTATTAGCAATCGAGTTTTGCTTACCTAGATTAAATATCATAATTTTTTCAAGTTTCTTTTTCCAAATATAAACAAATTTGATGACTGAGGAATTAACTCTTTTTCGATTCAAAACTTTCATTTTTTTTTTGGAAATTTGATTTTTACTTAAAGTCAATTCCAAGGACTAAAAAAGACAATATGAAAAATTTTATAATTCTTCTTTTATACTTTTCTTTACCTTTTGTTGGTTGCAAAAATAATCCTCCAAAAAAAGAAATCGACGAAAAACCAATCACTAAAAATCAAAGACCGCAAATAAAAAAAGCACCCAAAAATACTCCTTTACCTAGCCTAGAAGAAGGCATTGATTATTGGACAGCTAATAATTGTAAACGTACTATTCCAACATCCACTATTCTTAAAGAATATCAATTTAACGGCTATACTTTCAATTTAAATCCCCAACAAGGCTATGGAAAAGAAACGATGTTTTTGGAAAATGGCTATAAATTAGATGTTACTTCAAAAGGTTGTAATTCTATTGTTAACACTTATTCCTATTTTTTTACCGCTAATGATTTAGATGTTTCAGATGAGATGGCAGTTTCCAAGAAAGTGTTGGAATTGATCGAAATGACTGCCAAAATGAGTAAGGCTGAATTTAATATAAAATCAAGACTAAATCCGTTAAAAGTGATGGTTGAACAAATTGGTCCATTCACCATTGGCAATGAACTTATTTTGAGTGAAAAAAATGGAATGCAAAAATTTAGTATAGAGAGGTTAGAATTTAAAGAAAGTAAAAACAAAGTATTTTTATCTTACTATTTCTCATATAATTTGTAGTTCTCGCTTTGCACTTTGAATAAATTAAAAAATTCATATAATTATTATGTATCCTAAGCTTCTAAAAGGTGCATATAGTCTGGTAAATCAATATTATTTCTTTCCCCTTTTTTATCTCTGTTACTTGTGATTAATTGTAAAAACTTTCTAACTCTTACTGCTTTCTAATTTCACATAATTCTGTTCAGATAAGATCTATTTGTACTGCTGCTTATGGAAAATTTATTAGGATACAAAAAACTCCAGTTTATACTTTTAAGGTTTCTCTGACTTCAAGTGAGTAATCAAAAATCAATCGCTATTGAGTAGAACCTGTTCCATATAAATAACTAAACTACTCAAAAAATTCTGCCTGAACTATCTTCTCTCATCCTTCCTATCAAATCAAATTAATACCACCTATTTATTTTTTACATAGAAAACGATTTCGTAAAAGTCATGAATTGGTTTCTAATCAATTATAAACCCAAGCAGAATTTTGGCTTATCAAATAATTAGAGGAAATTAGGAAAGAAAATGATATTATTTGTTCAAAGCTTTTTTATGAAATAGTATTTTATGTTCCATAAAAGAGGATGCCCTGACAATTCTGAAAAATTATCAAGGCATCTTCTTTTCTATTCAATTAAAACCAAAACAACACTTTTGCTCTGTTATAAGTGTCGCTCCGCGTGATAACTTGATCTAACTAATGGACCACTTTCCACATAGTCAAAACCTCTTCTTAAACCTTCTTCTTTGTACATCGCAAAAACATCTGGGTGAACAAATTCTGCTACCTCCACGTGCATTTTAGTAGGTTGCAAATATTGTCCAATGGTCAAAACATCACATTTATTTTCTACCAAATCATCCATGATCTTTAGCATCTCATCTTTTGTCTCTCCAAGACCAACCATGACACCTGATTTAGTTCGATACCCCATTTCTTTGGTTCGTTTAATTTGTTCGAGGCTTCGAGCATATTTTGCTTGCGGCCGAATTTTCCGATATAAACTTTCTACCGTTTCCATATTATGTGAAACCACTTCTTGCCCACCTTCAACCATTCTCGCCAAAGCATCCCAAGTTGCTCGAACGTCTGGAATCAAAGTTTCAATAGTTGTCGTTGGAGCTAGTTCTTTGGTCAACCTTACTGTCTGATACCATATTTCAGCACCTCGATCCTTCCGTTCATCTCGATTAACAGAAGTCAGCACAGCATGCTTAACTTGCATTAATTTAATTGCTTCAGCTACCCGCCGAGGTTCGTCTTCATCATACTCAGGTGGACGACCTGTTTTGACCGCACAAAAAGAACAAGATCGGGTACAAGTATTTCCCAATATCATAAAGGTAGCAGTTCCAGCTCCCCAACACTCACCCATATTTGGACAACTCCCACTTTCGCAAATGGTATGCAATTTATATTCATCGACCAATCTTCGAACTCTTTTGAAATCTTCTCCGATGGGCAGTTTTACTCGCAACCAATCTGGCTTCTTTTTGCGAGGTTCCTTCTCATTTTTATCAACTATTGGTAGTTCTATCATCTTCTATTCTTTTTTCTTTGGATTAAACCAAAGTTACGGGCTATGAAAAAGTCGAAACTCTCAAGGAAAATTTCAGATTTTGATTGAAGACTATTTCTTTTTAACAAAAAATAACCAATTCGGTTTACCATCTTTTTCCTAGATGCAAAGTTACATAAAGATTGATAAAAAATGGACGATTTGGGTTAGCTTGTACCTCGTCAGGTGACAATTGTGGACAGCTTATATTCATAATATTAAACGTTTCTTCATCAATATGTATCAATATTGGGGCTCTTTTATAAAATACATCTGCAGCAACCCCTACTTCAATTGCTTTTACAAATTCATCAAATGCTCCCCAATCAAAATGTACACCTGCTTTGAAATGTATACCAGGTAAAGGTCTTACTTCTCCAATTCCTTTAAAAAATCCACTAGATCCGTAAATCCCACCAAGTGGATTCAAAAAATTACATGGGGTTTTGGGATCATATTTTTCAGGACGAGTAGGAAAATCAGGCTGGTCACTTTGCTTTATATCTAAATAATATGGTTTAAGTAAACCTAATGTTAACCCTGCCTCATAGTTTAAACCAATTGCTACACCTTTACGCTTCGCTTTTTCAGATAAATATTTCTTTTTTCCATATCCAGCTCTGACAACAAATAAATTATTCTGTTTCCCTAAAATAAACGATTGGGGTGAACCTTGGTTTAAGATTTGGTTATCACTATTTTGTCGATAGCCTTTTTGATGTTTTAGCTCTCCTATCTCTACTTGAAAATAAGTTGATTTATAATAAGTGTTAATCTTTGTCCAATTGGCAGCCAATGCAAATCCATAAGTATGTAACCTTGCATCCATTGTGAACTCATTGTTGTAGACAATTCCTTTATTGTCTTTCTCATCAAATTGTCGAGTATTTTGAGCAACTAAAAATGATGGAATGGTCAACGCTGAAAATATAAATACGTATATAAATTTCATAGTAATGGTTTTAAAATATAAATAGGCCTCAAATTAATAGCTTACTAAATATAACATATTAACTATAACCTTGTTCAGGAATTAAAACAGATCATTGTAAGATAGTATTGTGAATATATAGAAATGTCGTTTAAAATCTATAAAAAATAACGTAAAAATGACAATTTTGATGCAGTAGATTCAAAAGAAAAAAACTTGTTAATTATATTTTACATTAGTCGTTTTCATTCTTAAAAAAATGAAAGAATATACAATCCAAAGTCCTAGATAGATTATTTTTGCAATACTTTTTCTAGTTGCTATTGGAAGAAATCAAATCTAGATTCAAAATCATTAATCTGTTGCCCTATCAAATGATATCTTATGGGTTAATTTCTCCAAGAGTTGCCTTTTTATTTTATTTTTTGATTTAGTTATTAAAAAGTGGCTATTTACAACACCGGTGTGCAGTTTAATTAAAAAAAGCAAGTATAAAACTACAAATTGCTAACAACCAACCATTTTATCAATTGTATTTAAATACCAAATCCTAAATTTAATAATTCCCACTCCTCTTTAATTGAATTCTCAAATATTACTTGGCAGTAACCTTTTTCAGCCCAACTAAATTATTAAATATACCTTTTTTAAATTTTCAAAAGCGATCTTTGCAATCGCATGAAAAAAATTCTCATTATTCAAACGGCATTCATTGGTGATGTTATTTTAGCAACTCCAATAATCGAAAAATTGCATCAACAATTTCCTGATGCAAAATTGGATTTTTTACTCCGAAAAGGAAACGAAGCACTACTCAAAAATCATCCTTTTCTGCATGAAGTTTTAATTTGGAATAAAAAACAAAACAAAACGAAAAACCTCTTTTCTACGCTTCAAAAGATTAGGCACAACAAATATGATTTCGTCATCAATTGCCAACGATTCTTTAGTACAGGAATCCTAACTGCTTTTTCAAATGGTAAAGAAAAAATTGGTTTTGATAAAAATCCTCTTTCCATTTTTTTCACAAAAAAAATAAAACACAAAATTGCTGATAATCAACAATTTACTCATGAAGTCCACCGAAATCATGATTTGATCAAACACTTAACAGATAATCAACCTGCACTTCCAAAGTTATACCCAAGCGAAGCTAGTTTTCAAAAAGTAAAAAAAGAAAATAGATACGTTTGCATCGCTCCAACATCGGTTTGGTTTACTAAACAATTACCTGCCGAAAAATGGTTAGAGCTAATTGAAAAATTACCAACTCAGCAAGACATTTTTCTACTCGGCGCACCAAGTGATTTTGATGCTTGTGAAAATATAAAAATCAAAAGTAATCATACAAAAATTCATAATTTAGCAGGTAAATTAAATCTGCTAGAATCAGCAGCGTTGATGCGTGATGCAAAAATGAATTATGTAAATGACTCTGCTCCTTTACATTTGGCGTCTGCGATGAATGCACTTGTAACAGGAGTTTTTTGCTCGACGGTTCCAAGTTTTGGATTTACACCATTGAGTTCTGTTCGAAGGGTTTTGGAGACAAAGGAGAAATTGGATTGTCGACCATGTGGATTACATGGTTTTAAGGCTTGTCCAAAGGGGCATTTTAAGTGTTCAAATATTAAATTTTAGCCACAGAATGACACAGCCTTTTTTATGACTTTACCCAGAAATCTGTGAAAAAAAAGAAGCAAATGAAAAATATTTTTTTCCTCATCTTTTCTATTCTCTTTTCCTCTTGCCAACCAACAGAAGAAAAAAACATCCTCCAACAACTCATCTCCGAAAATAAAAAAGAACTCGGAGCACCTGCTAATAATCCTAAAAAATTCGAATTACAAATTCTCTACACTCAAATTGATAGAAATTACAACAATACTCCTACATTTACAACACATGAATTCAATGTAGACAAAAATCAATATTTCTATCCAGCAAGTACTGTGAAAATGCCTGCCGCTTTTTTCGCTTTAGAAAAACTAAATCGCATAAAAGGTGGATTTTTAAACAAATATATTCCGTTTCGGGTAGATTCTACTAGAGCACCTCAAACTCCTTTTGCGATCGATACAACTGCTCAAATGGGATTACCTACAATGGCTCATATGGTCAAAAAAGTTTTTCTTGTTAGCGACAATGATGCACATAATCGGATGTACGAATTTTTAGGACAAGAATATTTTAATGAAGAACTTCGGAAAAAAAAATTTGAAAATACAAAGATCATTCATCGAATCGGACCAAGTGGTTTTCCATTTGATTATGAAACGAATAAATATACTAACCCATTTATTTTTAGTCCAAGCGGTGGCGATACTATTTCTTATTCTCAGCCTGAAGCCTATGCTACGAATCCCCCTGAGTTACCTCCGATGGAAAAATTAACCAAAGGAAAAGGCTACATAGTTGATGGGGAATTAATTAATGAGCCAAAAGATTTCTCTAGAAAAAATAGATTTAGTATTGAAGACATGAGTGCTATGCTTCAAGCAATAATTTTTCCCGAAGTAACTCCTGAATATCAACAGTTCGACTTGACAGAGGACGATTATCAATTTTTATATAAAGTGATGTCCATGCGTCCAAGAGAAAGTAAATTTCCAAAATACACCAAAGAAGAATATGATTCTTATGTAAAATTTTTTATTTATGGAGATAAAAAAGAAAGGATTCCTGATCACATTCGTACCTTTAACAAAGTAGGTTGGGCCTACGGATATTTGACAGATGTTTCGTACATCGTTGATCTTAAAAAAGAGATTGAGTTCTTTTTGACCGCAACAATTTCAGTCAATAAAAATCAGATTTTTAATGACGATAATTATGAGTACGAAACAATTGGCTTACCGTTTTTGTCTAGATTAGGAAAAGTGGTTTATGACTATGAAGTGCAACGAGAACGAGCGGTAAAACCAGATTTGAGCAAATTTAAAATAGAATATTAAATTTTGTTGCAGTCCAAGTCTATGGCAAAAAAAACAGCTTAATGGCAAAAAAACAACTCGAAAGAAAAGATTACAACAAAGCTTTTTCAAAAGAATTACAAAGGCTTAACCCTGCTCAAAAAGAAGCAGTTGAACAGATCGACGGACCTGTCCTTGTGATCGCTGGTCCAGGTACAGGCAAGACCCATATCCTCACTTCTCGCATTGGAAATATTCTTTTGGAAACTGATACCCAACCTCATAATATTTTGTGTTTGACATTTACTGATGCCGGAGTTTATGCCATGCGAGAGCGGTTGCTAGAGTTGATTGGGCCAGAGGCACATCGAGTGCATGTTTTTACTTTTCATTCTTTTTGCAATAAGATTATCAAAGAACGAATGGAGCTTTTTGGTCGCCATGATTTAGAGCCATTAAGTGATTTGGAGCGAGTGGAAATTATTAGAAAGTTGATTGATAGCTTACCTCAAAATCATCCATTGAAACAAGGGAAACGAGATCGTTATTTTTATGAAAGTCAACTATATGATTTGTTTCAGCGAATGAAATCAGAAGCATGGACAGTTAATTATGTTCATAAAAAAATTGACGAATACCTTGAGGACTTACCTTCTCGAAAAGAATATATTTATCAAAGAAAAACAAAAAACGCAGTCAAAGGAGATTTAAAACAAGCCAAAATTGATGAACAAGTAGAACGTATGGAACGACTTCGATCTGCTTCTGCTTTATTCCCAAATTACAATGCTGCAATGCGTCGAGCACGACGTTATGATTTTGCAGACATGATACTTTGGGTATTACGAGAGTTTGAAAAAAATGAAGCTTTGCTACGAAATTATCAAGAGCAATATTTGTATTTTTTAGTGGATGAATATCAAGACACGAATGGGTCGCAAAATGCGATTTTACATAAACTGATTGAATATTGGGACAACCCAAATGTATTTATCGTCGGTGATGATGACCAATCTATTTTTGAATTTCAAGGAGCGAGGTTGAAAAATTTATTGGATTTCCATGATGACTTCCAAGAGGATTTGACTTTGATTCTATTACAGGATAATTATCGCTCTTCTCAGAAAATTTTGGATAGCTCAAAAGTTTTAATTGATAAAAATGAGCACCGAGCAGTTTCTGTTTTGGAAGGTTTGGAAAAAAACCTAAAAGCAAAAAACAAGGCTTTTGCCAAAACGAAAATACTTCCTCAAATTTCTGCTTACCCAAATCGAGCGCATGAAAATGCTGATATCGTAGCGCAAATTGACCAACTTCAGAAAGATCAATTTCCACTCAACGAAGTAGCAATTATTTTCGCTAAACATAAACAAGGCATAAATATAATTGCATTGTTGGAAAAAAAAGGAATCCCTTATAACACTCGTCGAAGTGTGAATATTTTGGAGCAACCGATGATTCAAAACCTGAGATTATTTCTAGAATTCATTTCATTAGAATTCACAAAACCTTACAGCGGTGAGCATCTCCTTTTTAAAATAATGCATTTTGATTTTCTCAAAATTGAAACACAAGACTTAGCGAAATTGAGTTTTTATGTGGCGAAGCAAGAGAAGAAACCTTTGTGGCAAGATTTGATTGGGAATTCGCAAAAGACTTACCAACTGGACTTGAAAAATACCGCTACAGTTTCAAAGTTTTCAAAATTAACTAATCAATTGATCGGAGATTATGCGAATCTAACGTTGCTGGCTTTGATTGAAAAAATTGTCAATCAAAGTGGTTTGCTTAAACATATTTTGGAACAAGAAGATAAAGAATGGCAGGTACAAGTTCTCGCTACTTTTTTGGATTTTGTAAAAACAGAAACAGATCGGAACCCCAGAATTACATTGCAACGATTATTGGACATTTTGAAAAACATGGACGATAATCGGTTGGCTATTGGTGTAAATAAAAATGTCGTCACTGATGATGGAGTCAACTTGATGACTGCTCATAGTTCGAAAGGATTGGAATTCCAAAAAGTCTTTATCATAGATGCGATTAAGGATAATTGGGAACCTTCTAATAGCAGTAGTTCTTATCGTTTCCCATTCCCTGACACTTTGACTTTTTCGGGTGAGGAAGATGCTTTAGAATCTAAACGTCGCCTATTTTATGTAGCAATGACAAGAGCTAAGGAACAATTGCATATTTCTTTTTCTCAAAAAGATCAAAAAGGGAAAGCATTACAGCACACGATTTTCATTGACGAAATCGTAGAAAACACACCTATCAAAATTGAGGAAAAAAAATTGGAACGAACAGCACTCTTGGAAGCACAGATTTTAATTTTGCAAGAAACAGAAGTACCTCGAATTCCAGAAACAGACAAAGCAAGAATTGATGAGTTATTGGAAAACTTTACGATGAGTATTTCAAGCTTAAATCAATTTATTCGTTGTCCGTTGAGTTTTTATTATGAAAACATTTTACGCATTCCAACCACTTCATCCGAAGCTGCCACCTATGGAACTGCGATGCATCATGCTTTGCAAAAAGTGTTTGATAAAATGCGTTTTTCTCAATCCAAGTCATTTCCGTCGGTCAAATTCTTTATTGAATTTTTCGAAGAAGACATGAAACGGCAACGTGGATATTTTACAAAAAAAGAATTTAAGGCACACCTTGAAATGGGTAAAGAAAACCTGACGAATTATTACAATCATCACATTTCAAATTGGGGTAAAGAAATTAAAACTGAGTTTATTGTGCGAAATATAGAGATGGATGGAGTGCCTTTAACGGGCGTAATTGATCGTTTAGATTTTCATCCTAATAATAAAATTCACATCGTAGATTATAAAACGGGAAGTCATAGTACCTCCAAAATGCGCCCTCCTACTAAATCAAAACCAGAGGGTGGAAATTATTGGCGACAACTCATTTTTTACAAAATATTATTTGAAGAATTTCAAAAAAAGAGTGCGCAATATATTCATTCTGCTGAGGTTTCATATCTCGATCCGAACAGTCGTGGAGAATTCATAACATCACAGTTACGTTTTCAATCAGAGGATGTAACTATGGTCAAAGGATTAATTAAAAATTCGTATGAGAAGATTATGAAGCATGAATTTTATGAAGGCTGTGGAGAAAAAAATTGTCCTTGGTGTAGTTTTGTAAAACAGAATGTGACGCAGGATTCTTTACGAGATTTGGAGGTAGAGGAATTAGATGATTAAATAGTTAATCAACCAAAATTTACAATTTGATATTTCAAAGTGATTAATGTTTACTTCCAAATAACTTTATAATAAAGTAATCGTTTCAATTTATTCCAAAAAATTTCATTTATGATTACCTTTCCCTGTCATCTTTTTAAAACTCTTTATTGACTTCCTCTTATTTTTTTAATCCTATTTTTCTCTTGCAAAAAAGATGAAGTCGAAACTCCTACTCCATCAGAATTCTATGGCGAAAAATAAGCGTTGGTGATGGTCAAGCATGGACTTATTTTAAAGTTGATGACCAAAACAACCCTATACCTATTGGAATCCAATTTGATGAAAATGCATTGACTAATTCACCTACTGGCTCAATACACGGTGATGAATTTTTAATGCAACTACCTATAGAAATTAGTGTTGCTCCGTTTAATTATGTCACTCTGGATTGGAATGAGCATAGATATTCTCCTATGGAGACCTATGATTTACCTCACTTTGATATTCATTTTTATATGATATCTGAAACTCAGCGTGACCTAACTAGTCCGATAGATACCATTGATTTTTTGCCACCAAATTATTTAGAAACTCCAGAGGGAGTACCTTCAATGGGTACACGCATGATCGACTTAGAATCTCCAAAATTGCTGGTACTGGAATATTTACTCATACCTTTATTTATGTAAAATATGATGCAGAAATCAACTTCTTGGAACCGATGGTAACTACAGAATTATTGAAAAGCAAGGAAAATATAGAAAAAGAAATTCGTCACCCTGAGCAGTGGCAGAAAGAAGGATACTACCCTATACTCCATAACGTACTATACTTCAAACACCTATTCTAGCTCGTTAGAAGATTTAGTTTGGCAAAACTAGAAATGTCATAGAAGCACCAAAAATACCTCTCAAATTTTAGCATCTGAAAGGTATTTTAAAAAAAAATTACTGATGTTGAGGTCTTAATAAATCATTCACAATTTTCACCGGATTAAATGTCTCAATATCAACCTCTACAAAAATCGTATTCCAATCAGCCATAGCTCCATTCCACAGTCCAGGTAATTCTTGTGCCTTTAGTTCTCGTCCATCTTTCGATTTCATCGTGACAAAACCTGTTCGTGCATCTCGATAATCAGTTAGATCAAACTTCTCACCATCTACATTTTTAATCCCACAAACTAAATCCACTGGATTGAAGTGCGAACTCTTTTGTAATATATTTCTTTGCTCTTCGTCAGAAGTATCAATCTGAGAACTCTCCACGATTTGTAAAGAATAATTACCATCTGAATTTCTAGACCAAAAAGGACCTCCACCTGGTTCTCCTTCATTTTTTACCATCCCGCAAACTCGAATTGGTCGGTTTAATTTTTGATTTAAAAAATCAATTTTTCCTCGAAAATCCATTTTTGTGAATTCTGAAGTAAATTCATTACACAATTCTTTTTGTAAAAAATTAGAAATCTCATCGATCAATTTTTCTGAAATATTATCTGCTTTTTTCAACTTATTTGCATAATCAAATAATCGTTTTTGATACTTTAGTAAGACTCCAGCTAGTAATTTTTTGTAGCGATATGTAGACACTTTTAAATTATCGGGAACAACATTATCAATATTTTTTATAAAAACAATATCTGCATCAATCGTATTTAAATTTTCTAAAAGCGCTCCGTGACCTGCAGGTCGAAACAAGATACTTCCATCTACATTTCGAAAAGGATGATTCTCTAAGTCTACGGCAATCGTATCGGTGTAGGCTTGCTGTTCAGAAAAATAAGCTTTGAACTCAGATTTATATTCATCAGAAAGTGGTTGTCCTGCAGTTAGAACTTTTTCCCGAAATAAAGCTTTGTGCTCAGGCGAAACAGTAAAGTGAATATCAACTTTTCCGTCTTTGTCTTTGCAATAATTAGCACCTTCCACCAAGTGTTCTTCGAGCGGTGTTCGGGTAACCGTTTTATAATTATGAAATTCTAATAATCCTTTTGGAAGACCTCCATAATTTAATCCAGTAGTAGTTAAAAGGTAGCGCAATACTTGACCATATTCTTCTTGGTAGATCAACTCGTCGATGTTGGTTCCACTTTCTGCGATCACACTTTTTAGTGATCCATAAAATGCAAATTGCTTGATATTTTTAAAAAAAGTAAATACTGATCCAAAAGAAGTATCACCTTCAAAATCTTTAATCGCTTCGTCCGAACCATCATACTTTTCCATAAAAGAAAATAACGACTTAAACATTCGACTAGCTGCACCTGACGCTGGCACAAATTTATAAATCTGATGTTTAGACATTTCTGATTCATACATTTTCACATAATCATCAATTTCTTTTTCATCAAATTTCAAAATACCATCTCCAATCGTCGCTACTTTTTTTAGTTCCAAAAATGGAAATCCTTCTTCAAAATTTTTAATTTGTTCTGCCAATTTCGTTTGGCTAATTCCTTTTGCTTTAATTTGTTCCAAATCTTTTTCAGAAAACATATCTTTGCTTTTATGTAACCACCGAAAATACTCGGTTGTCTTAAACTTTATAAAATGAATAGGAGGCAATTTAACAAAAATATTTTGATGGGTTTAGGGAGTTCAGTAATTACTCCAATAATTTACAATAACAATACAAATACAGTTATGAAAAAGTATTTAAAACCTAACGCTCTAGTTCCTGGAGATACGATTGGATTAATTACACCAAGTAGTTCAATCACTGAGGAAAAGTTGGAAAAAGCCATCTCAAATATAAAAATGTTAGGACTAAATGTGAAATTAGGGAAACATATCAAAGCAATCAATGGCTATCTTGCAGGAACTGATGAACAACGTTTAGAGGATTTGCACAATATGTTTTTAGATAATGGAGTCAATGGAATTTGGTGTATTAGAGGTGGTTATGGTGTAGGTAGAATCTTAGCCAAAATCAATTATAAATTGATTAAGAAAAATCCAAAAATATTGATTGGTTATAGTGATATTACTGCTTTACTTATAGCAATTCATCAAAAAACTGGACTCATTGGATTCCATGGTCCATTAGCCTCATCTGATTTTACAGATTATTCTGTAAAACATTTAAAAGGAGTCCTGATGAATCCAAAATTACCTTACACTATAGCACATACAATTGATAGCAACAATTCTAAAGATAAAGCTTATCATTCTAAAGTTCTTCGGGCAGGGAAAGCAAAAGGAGAATTGACTGGAGGAAATTTGACTTTACTAGCTGCCTCCGTTGGAACTGATTTTCAGCCTAAATTTAAGAATAAATTAGTTTTCATTGAAGACATAGGAGAACGTCCATATCGGTTAGATCGAATGTTCACCCAACTATTACAAGGTTCTGACTTAGATAAAGCAGCTGGTATTATTCTAGGTGTTTTTGAAGATTGTGAGCCAAAAGTAGGTGATCGTTCTCTTTCATTAATGGGAATGTTTGCAGATCGATTAGGACATTTAAATATCCCTATAATCTATGGCTTATCCTTTGGGCATATTAGAGATCACATGACGTTGCCAGTTGGAATTGAAGCGGAAATGGATACTGCTTTCAGGACAATCAAACTTCTTGAAAAAGGAGTGAAATAATTTTTATTTACAATTTAAGAAACTTAGTGATATTTTATAAAATCCCCTTGAGAAACTACCACCAACCCCCTTAATCCATAATCGATATATTCGATTTACTCAATCATTGCTGTTTTATGTAAAATCGGTAATTGTCCCCCATATGCTTTCGCAATATTTTCCTTGGTAAAGGTAGTCCCAGTATCTCCATAGGCCACTAATCTTTGATTCATCAAAACTACCTTATCGAAATAATCTTCCACTGTCGAAAGATCATGATGAACAACCAAAAGTGTTTTCCCCTCACCAGCCAATCTCTTCAAAATTTGAATAATTTTCTCTTCTGTCAACACATCAACTCCTACGAATGGTTCATCTAAAAAGAAAATATCCGCTTCTTGACAAAGTGCCCTTGCAAGAAAAACTCTTTGCTGCTGTCCACCTGAGAGTTCACCAATTTGTCGATCTCGAAATTCAGTCATTCCCACTTCCTCTAAAGCATCCACAGCCATTAGTTTGTCTGTTTTACTTAATCTTTGATAAATCTTTTTATGTGGATATCTTCCCATCAAAACAATATCGAAAACGGTAGCAGGAAAAGTCCAATCAACATCATTTTTCTGAGGGAGATAAACTACCTCTTTTCGTTGGGTTTCTATTCCTTTTCCATTGATTCTCACAGTACCTGTATTAGTTTCTACTAGTCCTAATATCGCTTTGAACAACGTAGATTTTCCTGCGCCATTTGGTCCAACAACTCCATATGTTTTTCCAGCCTCCATTTCCAAAAAAATATTGGTGAGCACTCTTTTCCTCTCATAAGAAACAGAAAGTCCACTTACAGAAATGATTGATTGCATAGTTCTTTGTTTAAAAATTTACATCATGGCTATATGTACTACCTGTATTATCGTTTACTAAAATAAAAAAATAAAATTCACAAAAACCTTACTTTCTTAATTCTAAAATGTACTGGGGCAAAATATTAAATTCTATTGATTCATGCTTCGATACACAAAGAAAAATGCTCCAATAAAAAGCACTCCCAAAATTCCATATAACAACATATTATTTTCACCCTCTACAGTTGTTATAGGTATCGTTGATTCAACCTTTCTAGACAATGCTTTGACAATCACATCAGTGTTATATTTTAGCATAGTTAGATAATTTGGAGCAGCACTATCTTTACTTCCGATGGAATCTGAAAAAAGCGATCCGCCAATTGTAATATCATTCGACTCTGCTAATTGTTGCAGCATTTTTGGATTCACCGTTGTCTCAATAAAAACTGCAGGAACGCCACTTTCTCGAATTACTTTATCCACCTTCGTATAATCTGAAGTTTGTGCTTGTGCATCAGTCGAAGTACCTAAAATTGACTCTAACCGAATCCCATACTTCCTTCCATAATATTGAAATGCATCATGCGATGTAATCAAGATCCTTTGTTGTTCAGGAATTGTTAGGATTTGATCTTGGATATATTGATCCATTTTTTGCAACTTTTCCTGATATACTTTAAAGTTATTTTCATAAAAATCTTTATTTGTAGCATCATATTTCACCATTGCATTTTTAATATTCTCAGCATAGATAATCCCATTAGATGCATTCATCCACGCATGGGGATCAGCAGAATTTGCGTAAGTCAAACTTTTGATAATACTCACTCCTTCAGTTACTTTTACCACATCTGCCTTCGTTCCTGAATTGGTAATCAGTTTTAACAACCAGCCTTCAAAAGTCAAATCATTTTTAAAAATAACATCTGCGTAAGCAACCATAGTTGCATCTCCAGGAGTTGGTTCGTAGGTGTGTGGATCTTTACCAATGGGAACAATTGTAGTCACCTCAAATTTATCACCCACTATATTTTGAGCAATATCCGAAATCATGGAAGCAGTTGCTACTAGTTTTGGTTTTTCCTTTGCACTTACCAACAATGGGTTTACAAATATTGCAACTAGAATTAAAAACTTCTGCATATCTATTACTTTTGCAAAAAAAGATTCAAACAAACTTTACCTGTTATCACAATCTCTTTTGATTTATTCAATAAAATTTTAGCTGAATTATCGTATTCAAACTTTTCTAAAATTTCTACTTTCGAACCAAGCCCCAAGTCCAATTGATCGAGGTATTGCAAAAATGGTGTAGATGACTCTCGCACACCAACTACTGTTCCCTTCTCTCCCACTTTAAATTCATTCAACGGAGTTTGTTGCCGTGTAGTAAAATTTCCCTCTGCATCTGGAATGGGATCTCCATGCGGATCAAATTTCGGGTTCCCCAAAAAGCTATCTAATCGATCAATCATTTCTTTCGACTGAATATGCTCTAACTCCTCAGCCATTTCATGAACTTCATCCCAAAGAAAATCTAACTTATCCACCAAAAAAACTTCCCACAACCGATGCTTCCTAAGCAACATAGTAGCAATTTGACCTCCTCTCTTAGTCAACTTTACTCCTTTGTGACTCTCGTGAATAGCTAACTTTTTCTTTGCTAATCTTTTGACCATATCCGTTACAGAAGCAGCACTCGTTTGCATCTTTTTGGAAATGGCATTTGTGCTCGCTGAAGGTTTTCCTTTTTCTAAAATGGAAAATATCACCTTTAAATAATTCTCTTCTGTCTTCGAAATCTTCATTTATTATTTTTCTTTCGTCAAAGATAGGAATAAATTTTTAGATTAGCCTAAAAATAAAAAACACCACTATCTAAATAAAACTAGATAATGGTGTTTCTTACTCCTGCTGTCATCAGCTCAAAACTGATACTATAAGCAAGTTATAAATCCCAAAAACTCCTCGGTCGACGATACACAATAAACAAATCACGCACACTCCAAAAGAAGTACCACAACAACAATCCTCCAACAGGAACATAGGCCCAATTCCCAACAAAATTAATCCAAACTGGTAGACTGATCCCAAGCACCAATACAGTTCTCACAAAATTAATTCGTTGAATATATCTATAGGCTAAAAACAAATGTATGGCACTTGCCAACTGCCAAATTCCTAAAATAATTAACATTCCACTAGTCCATATATATTGTCGATTAAAAAACCATAACAATATAAATGCGCCAATTAAAATGCTTTGTCCAAAGACATCTAATTTCATTCTTGTTCTTGAAATCATGACTTTTTTAATGGTTTATTAATTTAATTGCTGCCAAGAATACTTTTCATTTATTTTTTAAACTGTATTTCTTATACTTGCCTTTTTATTTTAGTTAGCCCCTCAATTGTGAACCTTAAATACCAAAAAGTAGTAAACAAAATAGTTTGAGTAATTAAATTAATATGAGGAAAACTTTATCAAATCATTATTTTTGATTTAATCATTCAAATATATATACAATTTACTAAACTTTCAATAAAATTTGAAAGTTTATTTATCCTCTATTCATATCAACCTTAAAAGTATTTATTTGTTATGTACTTTTGAAACTAAAATCTAAATCAATGAGTAAATTATTGCCTGAGCAAGTCAATGAACTTATCAAAAACCGTCGCTCTATTTTTCCAAAATCATATATCCAAAAAAGCATTCCCAAAAGAATTATTGAACAAGTTTTGGAAAATGCGAATTGGGCTCCTACACACAAATTGACAGAACCGTGGCGGTTTAAAGTATTCAGGGGAGATTTATTGGAACAGTTAGGAAATGAACTCTCAGAAGTATATAAAACAATTACACCTACAGAAAAATTTTCTGAAATCAAATACAAAAAACCGTTGAAGAAAGCTTTGCAAAGTGATACCATAATTGCTATTTGTATGCAACGCGATCCAAAAGAAAGTATTCCTGAATGGGAAGAAATTGCCTCTATTGGTGCTGCAGTACAAAATATGTATTTGACTTGTTCAGCTTATAACATTGGGTGCTATTGGAGTTCACCGGAAGCGATAAAACACTTAAATGGATATTTAAATTTGAAAATAGGAGAAAGGTGTTTAGGGTTTTTATACATGGGTTACCATGAGATGCCCTCAATAAAAGGAATGCGAAGATCGATCGCAGAAAAAATTGAGTGGTTCTAATCACGTAGTAATTAATTAAATCAGGATAGTTCATAAAAAACTTGTTCTAAATTATTAGAACAGGTTTTCAAAATTAACTACCCAATAAAAACCTATTTTAAAATAACTTTCGCACTTTGTTAGTGAGTCACCAAAAATACAACCACTACGCTTTTCCACAAACCCACATTCTACATTAAACCTTTTCCATTTATTTCCACTTTTTAAAATATATTTTTTTTCACATAGTCTTTGTTACTTATTTTTACTTAAAAGTATTTATAAAAATAATCAAATGAATTTTGATATTGTTAATTATTCGTCACGTGAATACATGAAAAATATTATTTCATTAAATCAGTTGCTTTCGTCACTTATACATTAACTATAACGCAACCACCAAAAAATATTACAAATGGTAAAATAAATTTTATGACGATAAATTAACTTAACTCAATAGTTTAACGAATACTTCACTTTTATAACTGAGTTTAAAGATTAACAATTAAAAATACATTACACTTTTGTAAATCATCCTTAACCCCATATACAATAAGGGGCACAAGTAATCGTTAAATCTTCAAGTGAATCTATATTTATTCCTTTACACCCATAAAAAAGACCGATCGTTTAATATATCTTGCAGTAAAATTACGCTAACTCAAAACGAAAAAGGTGTCTTCCAAAAAAAGAACAATTTCCAATTTCTTAGTACTATTTTCTCCTTTAAGAGCAAGAAGGTTGTTTTTATTTGCATATCTGTGGGCATTAATCTATTCAAAATTTGTTATTTCAGTAACGATGATTTGTTTATTCATGATGAGTATTTTTGAACTCAATTTTGAAAAGAAACAACCCCTTCAATTAAACTCGCGACTTCACTCTAACTGGCAAAACTTTATATCTAACAAAGCATATTTAGCGGTTACCGTTTTTTTCTTTTTGATTTTGACAACAGGAATTTATTCCTCCGATACGAGTTACTGGTTAGAGCGATTACGTATAAAACTACCTTTTTTACTATTGCCCTTTGCCTTCGCAAGTATTCCTCAGATGAAAGAAAGAGAATATTTATCCATTCTATATTTTTATTTGATTTTATCCTTTGGAAGTTCCTTATTAGTTGGATTTGACTATTGGCAAGACTATTCAATTATCACCGAAAATTTAGGTAAAGGTCAACCCATCCCGACTCCTGTCAATCATATTCGCTATAGTTTGATGATAGCGCTTTCCATCATTGGAGGAATGATTTTATTTGTACGGAATTTCTATTGGAAATGGACTTGGGAAAAATGGCTGATTTTAGGAATGACAGGATTTTTATTTTTCTTCATCCATGTGCTTTCTGTGAGAAGTGGAATTCTGGTTTTGTATGCCTCTTTCCTATTTTTAAGTTTCCGTTTTGCATTTTCGCAAAAAAATTATTTAATAAGCCTTGCCTCTGTAATTACATTGTTTTTTACTCCTGCCATTGCCTATAATTCAATCGAAGGATTTAAGCAAAAAGTCGATTATACCATTTGGGATTGGCAACAATATTATTATGATTTACCGCTACGAAGTTCAGACGCAAGTCGATTAATATCCTTCAAGGTTGGTTTAGAGATCTGCCAAAAGGAAAAATGGCTAGGCGTCGGCGCAGGTGATTTACGCAAAGAAGTACATAAAATTTATGATGAAAGATTTCCAGAAATTACAGATAAAAAAATGCCTCACAACCAATTCATTTCAGTTTGTGCAGGTATGGGAATAATTGGTTTAGCGGTTTTCATACTCGCTTTTTTCTTTCCTCTCTTTTATAAAAAAATAAAACCAGATGCATTATTTATTACACTACATCTGATTATTTTTGCTTCATTTCTCACAGAAAACACGATTGAAAATTCAGTCGGAGTGGGATTCTATGTTTTCTTTTTACTTCTAGGAATTCATTTTCTAAATACTAAAAACACTAATCCTCTACCCAATTGAACTTAAGATCAAGTCTTCAATTTTTTGGTTATCTGTCTTTCGTAGAACGTGCTTAGAATCATCTAATAGCCATACTTTTTTTAATGAAGGGAAAATAGATTTAGCACGTTTTAGCAATTTTTCTCCCGGAAAAACGAGGTCGTTATCAGCTCCAATTATAGTTAAAGGCTTTGTTATCTTTTTTGCTTCACTTTCTTTAATCATTGGGATAGGTGAAAAATCCATTTCAAAATCGAGAAACACTTTTGAAAGATATTTTATCGCAAATTCATCACGCTCAGTAAATAATGCACTTAAAAATCGCTCAACAAATTTTTGTTTCTTCGTCCACATATATCTTTTTATTGGAATAAAACATTAAAAATTGCTTTTAAAGGATTTCCATTTACTAACCCTACTGGACATATTAAAAATGCCTCTTTGATTCTAGCCTCATCCTCCACAAGTGTTTTCCAAATAATCAATCCTCCAAATGAGAAGCCAACAATTGTTACCCCTGTCAAATTCATTTTCGCCATAACCTCATTCATCCATTTCCCGTAAGAATTATCCTTCATACTAGGTCGAGTTTCTGAACTTCGATTTGGTTGAGCAATTACATCTACTGCAAATACTTGATGTTTCTGAGCAAGTTTTGGAAAAATTTCTAGACCGATTGGAGCGCATCCATTTGAACCATGCACCAAGACCAAAGGTGGATTATTCGCATTTCCAGTTACAACAATATTAGTTATTCCAAATTCCGTCCCTACCTCTTCAAAACGATAACCTACATTTAGTTCATCTAATTTCTCCTGATATATTTATAGAATTGCTTTTTTATGCTCGAGTGATTTATACAATGATTTCATATTATTTTATAATTTTAGCTCAAATTTTCTAAAAATACGAAATTAGGACAAGTTTACTAATAAGAAATACTAAAGAAAATATACAGGATGCTGCTCGATTACTCTTTAATCAACAAGGCTACTTTAATGTCACAGTAAGAATGATTGCTCAAGAACTTAATATGAGTTCTGGCAATTTGAATTATCATTATAAAACACGAAAAGAACTGCTTAAGAAGTTATACTTCGACATGGTTAAGGTATTTGACAAAAGAGTTGACAATATTCATGAACAGAATCTAACACTACAATTTGTTTCAGATAGTATGTACACAAGTATGAAAAGGATGATCGCTTATAAGTTTTTCTGGGCTGATTTGAATGGGATTTTAAGAGAAGATGAAGATATCAGAATACATTTCCAGAAGGCCTACCAAAGAAGGTTAAAAGGAAGTATGCTTCTTTTTCAAACGCTGATTGATGAAAAGAAAATGCGGCTTCCTCTTTTCGAAAAAGAGTATGATTTTTTGGCAAAAAGGATGATTAATTTTAGTGATGCGTGGCTCAATACTATAGCCATTTATCGCAAAAAAAAGTAATTGAAAATATTAGCAACCAAAAAGATATTTTATTCGGAATGCTTTTTCCTTACCTCACGAAAAAAGGCCAAGGAGAGTTTAAAAAAGTAGCAGTTCATTTATTTTAGGACAATAATTTCACGCCAATTCCATTTTCTTCTGGGAAAACAACTTCTCCATTTTCTAAAATTTTTACTCCTTCTGCAATGTCTTTTTTAATCAAAAGAATGCTATCCATGTCTATGTAATCTAGTAAAGGAAGTAGTTGTGCCACAGCAGATATTCCAATCGAAGATTCCATCATACAACCTGCCATCACTTGCAGACCTAATTTTCGAGCCTCCTCAATCATTCTTCGAGCAGGTGTCAATCCTCCACATTTCATCAACTTAATATTAATGCCATGAAATCGTCCGACACACTTCTTCACATCACTTTCGCTCACACAACTTTCATCCGCAAAGACTGGTAAAGCACTTTTTTCATAAACATCCTTCATCTCATCAAACTCTCCTCCTCGCAATGGCTGTTCAATAAATTCCACTCCTAGTTTTTTAAGCTCAACAGATTTCTCAATAGCTTCTTTAACAGTCCATCCACAATTCGCATCAATCCGAAAAGGTACATCAGTCGCTGCTCGCAACGCTTTCATTATTTCTAAATCTTCGGGAACACCTAATTTAATTTTATACACAGACCAAGGTTTCGCTCGCATCTTTTCTACCATCTTTTCAGGGGTATCGATTCCGACAGTATAATCTGTGATGGGCAAGTTTTCTAATTTTAGCCCCCATAATTCATAAAGTGGTTTGCCCATTTTTTTTCCGAACAAATCATGAGCTGCAACATCCAATGCACATTGTGCAAAAGAATGATCCTTTAAATATGAATTCATTTCCTCCCAAAATTGTTCCGGTGTATCAAATTCGTAAGCCTCAATAATTGGTTTTAAATTTTCCAAAACTTCCCATATCTCCTCTATTTTAACATCGTAAAATGAATGATCGGAGGCTTCTCCAAAACCACTAAAACCATCTTCTTCTAGTTCTACTACGAGTAATTCACGAACATTATAAGTAACTCTTGATAATTTAAAAGGAGTTTTAGTCTCGAGTTGAAATCGATGGAGATGAAGTTTCATAAAAGTTCTTTTGTAGCTATTCTTTTAATTTTTCCAGAGTCAGTTTCTAAAAATTTTTGAATAAAAAAAACTGCTTTTGGAATAGAGAATTTAGTTAAGTTATTTCTCATAAAATTACTTAATCCCTCGCTTTCTTTTTGAGATAAAGCTTTTCCTTCTATGATTAGAATTATTCGTTCTCCCAGTACTTCGTCAGATTGACTACTGATGAAAAATCTACGGTCTAAATATTTCTCTAATAATACTTCTACATTCTCAGGGATTATTTTTATTCCACCTGTGTTGATGATATTATCGAAGCGACCGAGCCATTTGAATTTGGACGGAGTTATGATTTCGACTAAGTCATTGGTGACAACTGTTTCTTCTGCGACGTCGGGAGCATTAATAATTAAGCAACCTCGATCGTCTGTTTTTATTTGAACGTTGGTGAGTGTTTCGAAAAAATTGCTTTGCTCTTTTTTTGAGGACTGTTGAAGCATTCCATTACGTAGAGTTTTTACTGCAATGTGAGTAATCGTTTCTGTCATTCCATAGGTAGCGTAAAAATTGTTGTTTTCTTTTTGGATAAAATTCAACAATGTCTTACCTACTGATCCTCCGCCAATAATTATTTTATTTATTTTTTGGAACTGTTGGTGTTCTTTTTCATTTTGAAAAGAATTTAAAGCCTGAAGTGGAACCATTGCTGCGAAATTTACCTCTTCAAACACTGTATTTTTCAAAGGGTTTCCGGAGGGTTCAACGAGCACTAGATCTAATCCCAAAACGAACGCTCGTACGATCATCATTTTACCTGCGATGTAATTTGGAGAAAGACATAACAATGCTCTTTCATTTTTTTGAATGTTAAAATATTCACCTGTTTTGAGAGCAGAGGCGATCATTTTATTTTTTTGTAAAAATATTGTTTTAGGCGTCCCAGTTGTCCCTGATGTACTAACTTGAATAGCGGGTTTCCCGTCAAGCCACTCTCGGATAAACTGGTAAACATCATTTTTCCAAGACAAAATAGATGTCATTTTTTGAAGTTCTCTAACTCCAAATTTCTTTCCATCCAAAATAATATTTTGAAAATCTTGATACATTTTTTAAATATTCAATAATCCTAAATCCCATTTTTTTCTTTGATCAAAATTCAACGTTCCATCCTTTACGAAAAGTGGCGAAGGGAAATTATTAGTATACAACCCCCCCGTTCCCAAGCCTTGATACATCTCACTTTCCAAGGAAAATGTCCATTGCGCAATTGCGTTTAATCCAATATTACTCTCGAGTGCCGATGTAATCCACCAAGGAATATCGTAACGAGATGCTGCATCAATCCATTCTTGCGAACCTCTAAATCCGCCAACAAAACTAGGTTTTAATATTATATATTGCGGTTGAATAAAAGTAATGAGTTCCTCCTTTTTCTCTTTTTTAAAAATACCAATTAGCTCTTCATCTAAGGCAATCGGTAGTGGTGTTTTGCAACAAAGATCTTCCATTTCTTCGACTTGTCCTTGCCGAATAGGTTGTTCGATGGAATGAATATTTAACTTTGCTAGGGTATTTAATTTTTGTAAAGCATCCTCCCCTGGCTGAAACGCACCATTGGCATCTACTCGAATTTCGATTTCATTCCTGGGAAAACGTTTCCGAATATTTTTCAGCAAAGCAATTTCAGTTTCAAAATCAATAGCTCCAATTTTCATTTTTACGCAATCAAAACCTTGATTTAGTTTATCCTCTATTTGTTGGCACATAAAATCCTTTTCCCCCATCCATACTAAACCATTAATAGGAATTGAGGCTTTACCTTCAGTAAATTCAGATGGGAAAAGTTGAAATTTATTTTCAGCATGAAAACTTCTAAGTGCCATTTCTAACCCAAATTGGATGGAGGGAAATTCTAACAGACCTTCCTCCAACCAATAATCTAGATTAGAAATATTATCACAAACTTCTTTCAATTTTTCTTCATAACCGGGTCGATCATCTGCGCTTAGTCCTTTCAATAAACCACACTCTCCAATTCCCCATTTCCATGTTTTCTCATTTTTTAAAACAATAAACCAACTTTCTTTAATACGTAAAACACCCCGAGACGTCCCACTTGCCTTTTTGAATTCAAGAGTATGTTTCTGAAAATTTGCTTGAAGAAATGAGGTATCCATATTTTATTTTTTCAAAAACTCAAAATACGATTCTAGAATTTTATCGTTTGATTTCCGAGGAGTAAAAACTTCTAATATCTTTGCCCTTTTCCCTTTATTATAAAATTTTAAAAGTGCTTTTTCTAAACTCATGACGCTGTCTGCTTTTTGATAGCTCAGATTATACATTTTAGCAATTGGCTGAGCAGTTCGTTTTTGAGTCACTTCGAAAAACTCATCTAATTCATCACTGGTCGATGGACCAGGAATAATTCTAAAAATACCACCTCCTGAGTTATTGATAATTATAATGCGCAAATTAGAGGGTAAATATGGATTCCACAATCCATTCACATCATAGAAAAAGCTTAAATCTCCGCATATTAAAGTCGTTGGTTTTCCGCTAGCCAAAGCCGCACCAACCGAAGTAGAAGTACTTCCATCAATTCCAGAAGTCCCACGATTAGAGTTGTAAGATAAATCTTTTCGTTGATCAAAGAGTTGAACATATCTTACGCCAGCGCTATTTCCCATCTGAAAATTACTTCCTACTGGAATATTTTTTAAAATAATTTCGTAAGCTTTGAAATCTGAGAATCTTACTTTTTTTAAAAACTGATTGTGCCGTTTTCTAGTGGAACTATTTCGATCATTCCATATCTTTTGAAAATCACTTTTCACCAACGATCCCTCTTTATTTATTTTTTCAAAAAAATATACAGGGTTTGTTTTTATCGTTTTTGTGAGTGACTGATAGGTATCCATTTCTTCGCCCGCTGTATCAAAATGCCAATGTTCTTTTGGTTGTAATCTTCGAAATAGTGCTTTTATTTTTTTTGAAATAATTGCAACTCCAAGAGTAACTAGGATTTCGGGAGCAAATTTCTTTTCTTCTTTTTCCTCAATAGTAGTAATTAACCGGTCTATGCATGGATTAAATTTTTCACTCCAAAGGTTAGCCGTTGTCTCCGTTAAGATTGTAACTGAAGGATCAATATCTAGTTTCTCTAGGACTGCATTCAATGTTTCGTTTCCTTCCATCAATCCACAGAGGATTAATTTCTTTCTTGATCCTTCCCACGTCGTTTTTAATTTTTTGAAAATAGTCTTGGAAAGTATACTTTCAACTTCTATCAACTCTTGAATCTTGGGAATATGTTTAGTCTTTTCCACCAAGTCATACAAAGGTTCTCGCAAGGGAATATTAATGTGAACTGGTCCTTTTTTGGGGAAATGAGCAAGATTAATCGCTTCATTTACTTGTCGATCATTAAACCAAATACCTTCTGTTTTAGGTTTTGCCTCCTGTGTAAGTTCGTAACTTTTTAAAATATAATTCTTAAAGATATCTCTTTGTTGGATCGTTTGCCCTGCTCCTTGATTGATCCATTCGATTGGACGATCTGCAGTCAAAACTACTAATGGAATTCTTTGATAAAATGCTTCGACGATTGCTGGTGCATAATTTAATGCAGCACTTCCTGAAGTACAGGCGATGGCAACTGCTTGCTTAGCTTGTTGTGCCATACCCAGAGCAAAGAATGCTGCTGCCCGTTCGTCAACTATAACATAACATTGTATTTTTGGATGCCGATTAAAGGCGATGGCAAGTGGAGAATTCCTGGAACCTGGAGACAAAACGATTTTTGTGATGCCCTTTTTGGCGCAAATTTCAACTAAAGATGATATGTTGGTTTTGTTGGTTGTCATTATATAAGTATGTAGTAGTTTGTTTTGGCTTATCATATAAAATACAAACTATTGTTTCTTTCCATACACTCAGCTAAAACAGCTCCCCATGCGTTATTTAGACTTCAATTAAATCTAAAATATTAAGTAATGTTTTTGCTTTAAGTTCTGTTTCTTGCCATTCTTTTTTGGCGTCTGAATTAGCTGTAATTCCTCCTCCAACAAATAAGGCTGCAGCATTTTCATATATCTTCATACAGCGCAAATTGACATAAAAATCAACCGAATCATTTTCAACCATCCCCAAATATCCAGCATAATATTCACGATCATATGGTTCCGTTTTATAAATAATATCCAAAGATTTTTCTTTAGGCAAACCACAAACAGCTGGCGTCGGATGTAAATCGCGGATAAACTTAGGCAAATCTGATTTTGTTATTTTAATTTCAAATTTTTGCTTTAAATGAGCCATTACACCAGCTTGTGAAGTATAGGTCTTAGAGCGATTTAATATCTCTAGATTATTATTTTTTATTTTGTCAAAAATGTAATCTACAACCATCCCATGCTCTTCTATTTCTTTCTTCCCCCAAGTTAGATTTTCAACATTTTTATTAGTCAAAATTTTTTGTGTCCCTGCAAGCGCAACTGTTTCTGCTATTCCATTTTTATAGGTCAATAATTTTTCGGGTGACGCACCTAGCCACAATCCAGATCCTGGCAAATTGACCACATAAACCATCGCCCTTGGATATGCTTTTTCAACTTTTCCAAAAAAAGAGATCAAATCAAAATCTTCAGGAAGTATTGTTTTTTTGATCCGACTATAAATAGCTTTTTGAGTATCGTTATTTTTAAAAAAATCTAAATAAGATAATATATGTTTTTGATACACTTGAAAATCGACAATATTCACTCTACTTTTAATATTCAAAAATGAAGGAACATCTAATTTAGAAATCGTTGGATCAGGAATTAAATATCTATCATTCAACAACACATTTACATCATTCTTAATCACAAAATGAGGAATGTCTTCCCTTTCAGAAAATGGTGCAAAATGGAAACCTGATTCTTCTATGTTATTCTCTGCTTGTAACGCACTCGTTTGTGCAATAAACCTTGCTATTTGATTTGGCGCCCTAAAGAGTGCAAATGGAATATTTTTTTCTAAATATGTGTTTACCGTTTTCTCCATTAATTCCTTCTTTCAATAATCCGTGTAGTGAATCTCACCAAGCTAACTAATTGATTTTGGTCATTTGTAACTTTTATTTCCCAAACATGAGACGTTTTACCAATATGAATTGGTTTACAAACAGCTGTTACGATAGTTCCCTCCCTTCCACTTTTAATATGACTTGCCCCAATTTCAGTTCCAACAGCAGAATGTGTTCTGGAGTTAATTAACAATACTGAAGCAACACTTCCAATCGTCTCAGCAAGCGAAACAGTGGCGCCTCCATGCAATAGCCGCATTGGTTGTACTGTTCGATGATCGACAGGCATAGTTGCTGTGATTTGATCATCTTCAATTTTTGTGAATTTAATACCAAGGTTTTCAACCATTGTATTTTCACTAAATTTATTTAGTTGATCTACGGACGCTTTTGGAAACATCTAAAAATAAGTTTTAGTTAAAAATAAAACAAAAAAGGAATTGACTTTGTTTTCAATTTTCAATAAAAATTGAAAGTTAAAGTTAAAGTTAAAGTTAAAGTTAAGAAGATTTTTCAAAGGGTAAAGTGTACACTTTTAAAAAGATCACATTCTTAAAGAAACCTAAAAAGCAATTAATATTGTACTCTTAGTCAAAGAAAATCATAGTAGATAAAAAAGGGCTGAAGACAATATAAACTCAAAAAAAGAACCGAAACAGCAATTGCCATTTCGGTTTTCCTTTTGGTTAGAGGGTTATTTTCCGCCACCACCCTGGCCACCACCCTGGCCGCCGCCGCCTTGACCAGCCCCACTTTCGCCTTGTTTAACATCATCATTCTTTATAGAACTTCTCCTTGATTTAGCTTTGAAGTCTAGTTTACCAAATTTGTAACTAAAATTAATTCCGAAACTACGGAACGGCAATGCATAATTACTCGTCTGAGAAAAATTATCACCTTCAAGCTCCGTTTTAAAATTCTTCGTTTTGTTAAATGGATCAATCATATTTAGACCTACAGTTCCTCTTTTGCCCCAAAGTTCTTTTTTAAATCCTAAACTATACATAGAAAAAGATGGATTAAATCCCTGTAAAGTTTGTCGAGGTGAATTCCAAAATCCCCACATTTCTGCTTTCCATCCTTTTTTGAAATTAAAAGAAGAACTTACAAATGCATTATAAACAATTGCTTTAGCATTTACCTCTTCTCCATTTAAAACACCTTCACCTGAATAAAGGGAGGCATTAACATTTCCTCGAATTGTCCAAAACTTGATTGTTTTAGAACTAAAAATATTAACTCCTATATTCTCTCTCGTTCCAATATTCGCGAATGAAGTACTTGAAATTACAGCCGTACTATCACTATTCTCCAAAAAACCAGGAGTCAAAATACTCTCAATCGCATCATCGGTATACTTGTAATAAATAGAAGCATATAGAACAGTTCCTTTAACAAAAGTATTGTAAGACAAATCAAATTGATGGGTGATTTCTGGTTCCAAAAATGGATTACCCTCAGTCGTATTTCTACGATCACTTACTTCTGGATAAGGATTGACATAAAATAAACTAGGTCGTTGGATCCTTTTATTATAACTTACTTTTATCGAACTAAATCCTTTTAATTTTCTTGACAAAATAACACTCGGTAAAAAGTTATCATAGCTACTACTAAACGACTGAACCTCTCCTGAATCAAAATCACCTTTAATTTGCGTATACTCATATCGAGCACCAGCTGTCAAACTATATTTCTTAGTTAATTCGGCATTAAAAGAAAGGTACCCCGCCATCACATCTTGATCATAATTAAAAATATCTGTTCGATTTTCATTAAAATTATTAGTTAATAAGTTTTTAGAACTGAAGTTACTTTTAATATCTCTAATAACTGTTTTAGCACCAACTTCCATGGTTAGTTTCTTGGAAAACGGGTGCGTATAATCTACCTGAAGGGTATGTTCGATATTTTTTCCATCATTTACATTTTCTTCTAAAATTTGAGAAAAAGCTGAAGAGGCATCTTGATCCAAGTCCGAACTTCTGTCATTAGTATTTTCACTCAACTGATAGGCAAACACCAACTCCTGTCCTTCTTTATCATAAGTTTTTTTATAATCAGTTGTCCAGTCAAATCCACTAAAAAGTGCATCTGCATTCGTTGTCCTCTCATAGGTCTCTTGAAAATCTATTGATGGCAAAATATTATTAGTAATTGTTCCACCTTCGTTATTAGATGTGTAACCATTAAAAGAAATATTGGAATTGATACTACTATACGCATTGATATCATAGTAAGCTCCAAACTTTCCATTGAAACCAAGACGGCTCGTTTTACTATCACCTGATTGAATTAGTTCATTCGTAAATCCATCTACAGTTTGAGAATTACTAAAACTAAGTTCTCCTGTTCGTGGCCAAGAATAATAGGTTGAAGCACTTCCATTCAATCCAACTCTTCCTCTCGATGCACTCAAACTAACAACTGCATTATTTTGTCGAGTTCCAACTGAGGAATTGACAGAACCACTAAATCCTTCGATACTTTTTCTTTTAGTGATGATGTTGATAATTCCTCCACTACCCTCACCATCATACTTTGCAGAGGGAGAGGTAATTACTTCTACCTTTTTAATTTGGTCAGATGGAATTAATTTAAGTGCATCTGCCACACTATTTGCAAAAATTCCAGAAGGTTTTCCATTTATTAAAATTCGAACATTTTGACTACCTCGTAAGGAAACGTTCCCTTCCAAATCAACCGTAAGCAGTGGAACCTTTCGCAAGACATCTGAAGCATCACCTCCAGCATTCGTAACATCCTGCTCTGCATTATAGACGATTTTGTCTACCTTGTTTTCGATAAGGGATCTTTCACTAGTTACTTGAACCTCGGCTAAGCTGAGGCTCGATGGGATTAAGTAAACATCCTTCAGGTTGAGGTCTGGTTTTTTTTTGGTGAGTTTTACACTTTTTATTTTTCGAGGAACATAGCCTATAAATGAAACTTCTATTTCATATTCTTTCAAAGCAACGCCTGAAAATTTGAATTTTCCTTTGTCATCCGTTATCACACCATCAAGTTGCTTTCCAAATTCAGAATTGATTAATACAACTGTAGCAAATTCTACTGGCTTATTGGTCAATGAATCTATTATTTGACCAATAATTCTCCCTTTGATTTGAGCTGATTTATTTCCTCCTCCTCCCCAACCTTGAGAAAATGCAGTAAATGAGAAAAACAAAAAAAGTGGAAGTAAGAATTTTTTCATCTTGATGATTGTTTAGATTAATTGATATATTTCAAATGATTTTTTAAGTTTACCTTGAGTTACACTACTTGGAAACTAAAGACAAGGTAGATTGTTTAACTTCATAACATTTTTATTTTCTATAAACGACTAAATTTGTTAGATTAACATTTTCCAAAAAAATAAAACTATCAAACAATGAAATATATATTCCTTCTTTTTCTTTTCATTTTTGCTTGCGGCTGTGCCAATGAAAGTCCCAAAACCGTTACAATAAAGAAAGTAAAAAACCAACTTGTAAAGAAAGGCGGTACTTCTAAGCCTTCAAAAAAAGAGTATGATAAAATTCCATTAGACAAAATAAATTTACCTAGTGGTTTTAAAGTGGAAGTATTTGCTGAGGAAGTTGACCGAGCTAGATCATTAGCCTTATCCCCTAACGAAACTCTTTTTGTGGGAACTATGAGTAAAAAAGGTGTGGTTACTGCTATTAAAAATGGAAAACAATATAAATTATCAAAAGGTTGGGAAATGCCAAATGGTGTAGCTTTCAAGGATGGCGATTTATATGTGGCTGAAGTTAGTAAGATACATAAATTTGAAGACATCGAAAATAACTTAGATAATCCGCAAGAAAAAGTGATTTATGATAAATATCCAACAGAATCTCATCATGGTTGGAAATTTATTTCTTTTGGCCCTGATGGAAAATTGTATGTCCCTGTTGGCGCACCTTGCAATATTTGTGATAAAGAAGCTGAGGGGGAAGAAATTTATGCATCAATCACTCGGATAAATTCTGACGGAACAGGATTGGAGGTTGTACAAAAAGGAATTCGAAATACTGTTGGCTTTACTTGGCATCCTGATAACAAAGAATTATGGTTTACTGACAATGGACGAGATTGGTGGGGTGATGACATACCAGGTTGTGAAGTAAATCATGCGCCAAAAGATGGGATGCATTTTGGTTATCCATATTGCCACCAAGGAGATATGCCGGAAGATAGTGATGATATCTCAAAACATACTTGTGTAGGTTATACGGCTCCGGTAAAAGTATTACGAGCTCATGTTGCACCATTGGGAATTGAATTTATTCCTGCGGGCAATTTTCCAGAAAAATATGAAAAGCAACTTTTAGTAGCGGAACATGGTTCTTGGAATCGAACTAAAAAACAGGGTTATCGATTGGCACTTTTGACTTTGGATAAAAATGGAAAAGTGAAAAATTCTACAACTTTTGCAGATGGTTGGTTAGATAAAGGTGGCGATGTTTGGGGGCGACCTGTAGATATGGAATTTATGAAAGATGGATCACTTTTGGTTTCGGATGATATGGCGGATGTTGTTTATCGGATTTTTTATGACGAAGATTAACTGGTTGTGGAAATAGAAAGTCAGGTAATCAGGAATCCAATTTACCTGATTTTCTGTTCATATGATAAATTAAAATTTACTCTAAGGCTTTTTTCAATAGCTCAAACTTTTCATCATTCTTTTTCAAAAAATAAGAATTTAAAACATCCTTCTTTTCCTTGCTCGTCAGATGAAAAGAAATTGAAGCTCGTTCCATATCATCTTTTGGATAATAAATATATCGAATTACTTCAAATTTATCTCTACCCAAAAGATCAAAAATAAATCCAAGGTTAGTATCTTGCTCGTAATCTTGTAACGTCAAAATTTGTCCCGCAATGCCAAGTGGATTAAGCATGGATTCGATAGCACCTTGATCATCGTTGGGTACAATTTCCTCCACTTTTATCTGTGCAGAAATTTGCAATAAAACAACACCATTTGTATTTTCCAAAATCCAATCTTTAAAAACATGGATAAATCGAGTCGCAGAATTAATGCCATAATTATCTCTAAAGCCTGCATCCATCACTTCAATTCCAGGTTTACTCGGCAAATAAACATTAGGTAAAATGTATGGATAAGTGGCATTCATTCTTAGCCCAGTCACAAAATTCATATCCTGCGCCCCTTGCTTAGCGAATACTCTTCCAAAATCCACTGCATCAATTTCCACCGCATTGGGTCGTGCCACCCCTATGGGTGGAATTGTCATATAAGAAACACCTTGTGAAGAAATAATCATACGCCGACCATCATTTACAATTGAAGGAGTCAAAAAAATCATAGGAATAATTGCTTCCGCTTCAGGTGACTTATAGTCCTTTATTTTTTTCGTAAAAGCATTGTTAGTATTTTCATTGAGTTGTTTCTCAAAGATATAACCTCTATCTTTTCGATAGGTTTTTCCATCAACATTAAACTTTGCCCAAGGTAAAAACAAATCATTTGTAACTATTGTAAAACCGATCGAGTTCAATAAATCCTGAGAAATTATATCAATGTATTTAGAGTCATAAATATTGATATCTTCACCCATTTGCTGCTTCAGAAATAATTCACGTAAATAAGAGGCACCAATCATTCCTCCTGATGCACCTGTAGTCAAAACAGTATGAGAAAATAATCTCCCATCTAGTAAGCTATCACTTTTTTGCAAAACTTGCATTACCCATGCTGCAGCTCGAAGACCTCCTCCACTAACACAGACAAGGACCATTTTAGGTTTCTCCTTGTTTGGAAACTTTTTTTTCCAATTTTCCAAAATCTGAATCGTAGCATTTTTATCCTCATTGACATTCTCGACAGCACATACCTTTTGTAAATCTGCATAGGTATATTTAGCCGGTTCCATTTCATAATCTAATCCATAGGCCTTATTTTTATGATTGAAACTTTCAAACTTTGTTAAGAAATTTATTCCGATCAATAATAAAAAGAAAACGGTTGTTCTCCATCCATCAAACCAATAAGTAATTGCTCCCAATAATGCAATGACAATACTGACCATAATCAATATACTAGCTCCTGCTGGAATTCTAAACATCGGATAATCTATCAAATATCCCATTACAATTAATGCCACTAAACTCATCAATTGAACTACCAAAGCATTTAAATGATTTTGCTTAAAAACACTAAACAATAATTTATAATCATAATGTTGAACCGACCGAACAATCCGTGGCCGAAAAGATTCAGTCAAATACGTATCAACTCGCCAGCGAACAGTTCCTTTTTTAATATTGTGAATCCGATCAATTCTTCGATTAGGTGATATAGTATCAATAAGATTGGGAGGTAATTTTCCTTTCCTCTTTTTAGCGAAATTAAAAATATCTTTGTTTGTAAATTGAAAATATGCCGACGACAAGAACAACATCAAAACAATCCCTAATAAAAAACCAACACAGTTTGTGAAGATTACATTTATTGCCCAATATTCAAAATATCGTTGAAACCAAATTGTGTAAGTAAAATAAAAAACTAAAAAGGTAAGTGGAACGATAAAATTATTGAGAATAAATTTAGTAAATGGCCGTTTCATTGATGCTAAAAATGGAAAGTGGTGAGCATCCAAAAGGTAAGTTGTTAAATTCCAAGTCATAAAAAATCCACCAAATGCCGCTCCTAAAATAAAGAAGCTATTAAAACCAACTTCTCCCATGTACTCTGGAGATAAAAATAAATATTTGACCCCATACAAATCGGCAATAGTTCCTGTCAAAAGTAAAACAACAAAAATCCACATACCTATGAGCAACAAGTTATTCCTTAAATGCAAAAAAAACAATTGCACAGGGAAGGAGTATATTATGTCAGATAGCCATTTTTTCATTAAATAGGATGGAATTTACAAATCCGGTTTTTCACTACAAATCTTAACCAAAGATCAGTTTACAATTATAAATTCACAATTTATACCATGATTAAATTATCTCTATAACTTCATTTTATACTTGTTAAAATAGTTGATACATCGATTTTTGTTTTTTTTTCTAAAAAACCCTACCCAAAAGCTTTTTTAAATAGGTATCACAAGCCTATTCTCCATCCAACTTAATTACCCGAATTGTTTCAATTTTAGTATCAGAAACCAATTCCAAAATAAATTTATATCCCTCTAAAAGTATTTCTGCATTTTGTTCGGGAATAGCCTCTGTGGTTGTAACGAGATATCCGGAAAGAGTCTCATATTCTCCTTCAGGAAAATCTAACATCTCATACTTTTCATTTAAATAATCAATTTCTAACCGACCTGAGATAATATATTCTTTGTCTGAAACCTGCATTTCGATATATTCTTCTTGGTCGTGTTCGTCTTCTATTTCTCCAAAAATTTCTTCCAAAATATCTTCTAAAGTAATTATTCCAGCTACGCCCCCATATTCATCGACTACACAAGCAATGGTTGTACCGGTTTTTATAAATCGATTCATCAAGACTTGTGCCCTCATTGTTTCAGGAACAAATGGAATATTTAAAATTAAGCGTTTGATGTCTTTTGGATTTTTAAGCATCTGTGCATGATGAACATATCCGAGCACATTATCAATATCATCCTCGGTAACAATCAGTCTCGATAATTTAGTTTCTCGAAATAGTTGTTCCAAATCTTCGATATTGTCATTCACATCAACATCTTCAATTTCGGGACGAGGAATCATACATTCTTTAACTTTGACTTCTCGTAGTTGTAGCACGTTGTGAAATAAATCTGTATCTATATCATCGTTCTCTTCAGTAATTGAACTTTGGATAAAATCTCCAAGATCAACTCTGGTCAAAGCATTCTCCACCTGTGAGACCTCTGAATTTAAAAATACTCGTAGGAATAAATTCGACAACCGAATCATTACCCAGGAAGCCAACCAAAGTAACCATTGTAAAGATCGTAAAGGATATGCCAAGAAATATAGGACATCATCTGCGAATAATCGAAAAAGTGTTTTAGGTAAAAATTCTCCAAAAATGAGTACGATAATTGTGATTAAAATGGTCGTAATAAGCAGCAGCATCCCCGCATTTTCGATCCCTAAATATTGCTGGAATAAAGGTTCCAAAACTTTGGATAACATCGTTGTAAAAATAACCAATGCAATATTATTCCCTACTAGCATAGTCCCTAAAAAATCTGCAGGTTTTTCATAGAAATGTGCTAAAATAGCACCACGGCGAGAACCTTTATTTTTCTTTAATTCGATTCTCAACTTATTAGCAGAAACGAAAGCTATCTCAGAGCCTGAAAACAGAGCTGAAAGTAAAAGAAAAAAAAGAATAAGAGTAAATGTCATTAGATAATTTTCGAATCTTAAAAGTCTAAATATAAAGCAAAAAAATCATTTTTGCTGAATCATTCTATTCCTCCAAATCATCAGCCAATCCATCCACTTTAATCCTCCCAGTTATTGCATTGATTTCCCATCGAGTAAAATCCTGATTCGCCTCAAATCCATAGCCATAGATAATTTCTCCTGGGCGAGTAATTTTTACAAACTTCTTAGTGTAAACTTTATTTAATTTTTCATCCCAAATGAGTTCCTCCGTTTCAAGCATTTCCATTTTTTTACTTTCCCAAACAACACTATCTTTTACAATGATCTCATTCTTTTTCTCAAAACGTAACGCATACTTAGCCGTCAATTCACTTTGTATTCGTCCTGACAGATCAAAAAAATCAACTTTAATTCCCTCTGAAAATTCTTGTCTAGGGGTATTCACATCTAAATAACGGAGCATTTTATTGCCCAATACTTTTACTCTGATGATGGCAGAATCGCTGTAAAGCAATTCCACCATTTTCATAGTTTCATACTTAAGCTCATCGGATGTTGCAACATTTTTGATTTCTTCCAAATCATTTTCACAGGAATTGAGCAGAAAAAAGGCAAAGAAAAAAAAAGAATATCGAAAAGCTAACATGCAGTTAGCTTTCAAGAAATTTGAAATTAATAATTTTGCCTTTCTCAAAGACATGTTTTCAAGTTTACCAAACCCTTGTTCGATATTAAGCATTCTTTATTCATTTTTATTTTTTTATCAAAAATCACTACTTCACCAAAGTTAAATCACCTTCATATAAAACTACTTCTGTATCAACAAATTCCACTAAAGCATAAAATGCGAAAACACCTGAATCCATTTCTTTTCCCTTAAAAATTCCGTTCCATCCAAGATTGGGATCGTTCAAAGGAATATCTTTAGCCTCAAAAACTAGCGCACCCCATCGATTATAAATACGTAAAATTTGAATATTTGCTGCAGCTGGACCACTATATATGGTAAAGCCATCATTCTGTCCATCGAAGTTTGGAGAAAAAGCATTTGGAATATATATTGGTCGATTTTTTATCACCTCAATTGTTATTTCATCAGTAGCAGTACATCCATTTTCATCTATAATTGTAACAATATAAGTTGTAGTATTAACCGGCATCGCAGTAGGATTTGGACAATCTGTGCATGATAACCCCGTGGATGGTACCCATTCATAAGTTACAGGAATAGATGGAAAGTAAGTAGAATTAATATTTGTGGAAAAACCTAATTCAATTGATTGGTTATCACCCGCATTTACAACCAATTCTGTTGGTTGATTTATTGTTGCTTCTACTTCGTCAGTACAACCTAGTGCATCTTGAATCGTAATAGTATATTCACCAGCTGCAAGATCTATAAATTCAATAGCATCTTGAAATATAGCTCCATCTAAACTATATTGATATGGTGGATTTCCACCAGATCCATTTACCGAAATAATTCCAGTTTCATCTCCAAAACAAATCACATTAATCACATCTATTAAATCAATAAATAATTCATCAGGTTGTGTTATTGTAAAACTTTCAATTGCATCACAATCATTTCCATCCATGACAGTAACAGTATAAGTACCAGGTATTAAATCGGAGATTGTACTTAGCGTTTCATTATTATTCCAAAAGAAGGAAAAACTACCAACGCCACCACTAGGTGTTGCAGAAATTAATCCATCTCCTTCACCAAAACAACTAACATTTACTCCATCTAAATCAATCGCGACAGGTAGTGGTTCAGAAACAATAATTTCGAACTGACCAACACATCCATTTGTATCAATTACATCAACAATGTAATTTCCTGCTCCAATGTTCATCTTAGAATTGGAATTTTGAAACCCATTTCCATCATTAAAATCATATTGGTAAGGCGGTAATCCATTTACAATTGTAATTGCTATAGATCCATCTGCCAAACCAGAACAAGAGGGTGATATACTCCCACCTATTTCTAAAGCTAATTCCAATTCATCAACTTGAATATCCAAACTAGTTTGGCAACCATTAGCATCTTCCAAAATCACATTATACAATCCTATTGGAATATTTGTCAACGTATTATCTGAAGTCCATATTCCATTATTTTGCCATTGATATAAGTATGGTGGAGTTCCACCAAAACTTATTAATTCAATTCCTCCATCTTGTCCTTGATTACAACTTGGCATAGCAATCTGAGGTGTAATATTAAATTCAGGTGGTCCCTCAACAGAATAAGTCAGCACCGTATCACAAGTTGCTTCATTAGTAATCGTAACGGTATAATCATCTATTGCCAAATTTATAATAACAGAAGTTGTGGCATTATTCTCCCAAAGAAAGGTATGAGGTGATGCATTACTTGTTACTCCCAAACTAATCGCTCCATCCTGACTATCAGGACAATCTACATTGTCAATTGTTGACACAACTGCCATAGCATTTAATGTTTCACAACAAGGTGAAACTAAGATATATTCTAAATCTACCACTATACAACCCAAATCACTTTCTACAGTCAATGAAACTGTTTTTAAGCCAGGAGTAGACCAAGTCACTTCATGTGGCCCAATCCCAGATGCAGTAGCTGGAACCGCATCCACTCCAAAGTTCCATTCCCACCCTACCAAAGCCCCCAACACAAATGAACTATTATCATTAAAAATTATTGACTCACCAAAACAAATTTCAGCATCAATATCATCAATCATTACATCTGCATCCGGACCTAAAAATTCCCCCGTGCCGCCAAATTCTATATCAAAACCATTTCCCGTACTCGTAAAGTTATTAACTAGGAGCGCATAACTTTTTCCTTGTTCCATATCAATTGCACTCAAAAAATTATCTTGGGGGTAAGGATTTTGACAGCCGGATCCTTCAAAAATATCTGTCGAAGTTCCATCCAATCCAGTTGGCCCCATGCATGGACTTGGAAAGGAAAAACTACCTGAAGCCATACAACGCAAATCAATTTTTCCAGAGCAATTTCCAATACCATTTGGCAACTCATAAACCACAAAATCTAAATCATCACTTGGAAAAGTGGGAGACAATGTAAATTCTAACGTTCCAGCTGTTTCGCAAGTCCAAGTGAACCAAGTTGAATTTGATTCAGATGTTGAACCTAAACCGCCAAGGCAAGTTCCAGCTGCTTCATCAGGATCACTCCCTGCTCCTGTAACTTGTTGAACTACAAATGAAGACTTGTCACAAAGAATTGCTGCAACAGGACAATCTGAACCTGGCTCTATTGGTGCAAAATAATTAGAAACACATAATTGAAAACTCCCCAAACTCCCTCCTGCATCTATAAGGATATAATATTCTTGACCAATCACCATCCCTCCTTCATATAATTGTATCGTATTGTTTTGAATTCCATCATCAGAAGCGCAACCGAATGTATTTATTGTACCATTACAATCTCCTGTATACATTGCTACTTCAGGTTCCCACATTGATCCTCCTAAAACTGGAGATGATGCACCTATAACTGTTATCGTCATATCCGTTGCAACAGCTATAAATTTAAACCAAACATCATTATCAGTATTTGCAAAACAAAAAGGTGGGGTGAAACCAGAATCAGTTGCATCTTCATTAGAATACTCAGCAACATTGGAACACCAATTGACTACATCAGTTATCTCAATTGCCCCTGCACAATCATCATTAGCTGGTTGGGCAAAAATATTTTGATTAGAAATAAAAAAAGTAAATGATACGCAAATAATATAGAAAAAATATTTTTTCATGATTTCCTAGTTAAATACTATTGTAAATATTGTTTTCAAAGCTTAAAGTTCTGCACAAAAATAACGTTTTTTGTGGCATCAAAAGTGTAAACTTTTATAATAAACAAGACTACTCAAAATGACCATTTGTTGGTTTGAAATGGTCATTTTAAGAAAACTTTAAAGCAATGTGTCGGTTCGCCATCTAATTTTTTAAATTTGCCTTCTAATGTTTTGTCACACAAATAATTATATTCGTTTCTAACTTCTTAAAAAACAGCAAATAGAACTAATTTTTTATGAAAAAAAATATCCCTAACGCAATCACTTTAGTTAACCTCTTTTGCGGTTGCTGTGCTTTAGTTTGTGTATTTAATGAGATGTTCGTTCCAGCATTTTGGTTTTTATTTGTTGGAGGATTAGCTGATTATGCAGATGGGTTTGTAGCCAGATCACTTAGTGTTCATTCTGTTTTGGGAAAAGAATTAGATTCTTTGGCAGATATGGTTTCATTTGGTGTAGTGCCGGGAGTAATTTTATACACCTTGATTTCTAATCATCCAATAGCTGAAGATTATGTTTTTGAAAACATCAACCTATTAGCTCTTCCTGCTTTTTCGGTTACACTTTTTTCATGTGTTCGTTTAGCAAAATTTAATTTAGATACTCGTCAAACTGAAGATTTTATTGGATTGAATACTCCTTCAGTTACCATGTTTGTCACAGGGTTAATGTTAATTTATCATTTTGATTCATTTGGAATGGGCGAAATGGTTCATCATCCTTATATTTTATATCCTACAATTCTAATCCTGTCATACCTACTAATAGCAGAGTTACCCATGTTCAGCATGAAATTTAAAGGCATTAAATGGTCGGGCAATAAACGGAGAATTGTATTTATGATTATTGGACTACTCGCTGTTATTTTTTTACGAGAAGTCGCATTTTCTTTAATGATTGGATTGTACATTCTTTTTGCTTTGTTTGAAAAGATTTTTTTAAACAAAAAAATAAAATGAACTTGATTTTTTGAAAAAACAAACTCACAATAGCAATATTTATAATCAAGTGCTTACATTTGCAAAAAATTAAAAACTCATGAAATACTTCGCAGAAATAGATATCATGCCTCACAAGGAACTATTAGATCCTCAAGGCAAAACAGTTTCTAACAATATGAAAAATTTAGACATCTCAGGTGTTGATGATGTTCGAATTGGGAAACACATTACAATGACTTTTGACGCTGCCAACCAAGAAGAAGCTAATGCAAAAGTGGACACGGCTTGTAAAAAATTATTAGCTAATGTTATTATGGAAAAATATACTTTCTCTATCAAAACGGTTTAAGATTAGTTACCTAGTGAATCAGTTGGGAAACAAAACAACTGATTCAATAATTATCCGATTAACTAAATTATGCTTTACCTCGTTCCCACTCCTATCGGCAATCTTGAAGACATTACCCTTCGAGCGCTCCGTGTTCTCAAAGAGGTTGACATTATATTAGCTGAGGACACTCGAACTTCCAAAAAGTTATTGATGCATTATGAAATTGAAACGCCTCTACGTGCGTATCATGCCCATAATGAGCATGCGGTTGTAGAAGACATTATCCGGCAACTCAGTGCTGGTCAAACAATAGCACTTATTACAGATGCAGGAACGCCAGGCATCTCTGATCCTGGATTTTTACTTGCAAGAGAATGCGTTAAATCAAATATTAAATTAGAATGTTTACCAGGAGCGACAGCTTTTGTACCTGCACTTGTAGCCTCAGGGCTACCTTGCGATAAATTTTTCTTCGAAGGATTTTTACCTCATAAAAAAGGTAGGCAAACTAGGCTACAATTTTTAAGTGAATTACCCTATACTTTTGTGCTATATGAATCACCACATCGACTAGTCAAATGTTTAAATCAATTAATTGAATTTTGTGGAAAGGAGAGAATGGCAAGCGTCTGCCGAGAATTAACTAAAATGTACGAAGAATGCGTTACAAAACCTTTACCTGAATTGATAGAATATTTTGATACAGAAAAAAAGGTAAGAGGTGAAATTGTTATTATTGTTGAGGGAAAAGCTATTGCAAAAAAGAAAAAAAAGGATAAATACAAATAATTTTCAAACAAGATTCCCCAACACAAAATAATTTCATTGGAAGGAGCTCATTCAAATTTAAAGCGAATATATAATAAATAGGTTTTCTAGTTTAAAACAAATCTTTTACTCACTACACCTTCTGTTGTCTTTATTTTTACAAAATAAATTCCAGGATTCCAATCCCTAGTGTTTAGCTCAATTTGTGTATCGTTTATATTTTGTTCAAATAAGGTCTGCCCAAAATTATTAAAAACCTCTAAGTATTCTCCGATCAAGTCTGGAATGCTTATCAACACTCTATCAGTTGCAGGATTTGGGAAGAGGTCAATTTCCTGACCTAGTTCAATGCTATTAGTAGCAGTTGGCTCGTTATCTACTTTTGAAAAGACAAGTGTAGAAGGAGTATTTTCTAAATTAATATCTAAAATATTTCCTGTTGAGTCTATCATTTTTACTCCATTGACCGAAACTATGAAATGTGCATCTCCGTCATCGATTCTACCATCGATAATATCTGAATTTATTATATAAACGACTTCTCCTATTTTCCCGAACCCATCGACTGAATTTCCATCAACTCGCGTAATTCCTAAATCCATTTGCTCTTCAGCATATTGATTATTGGGAAGCCAAAAAACTTCATCTGAAGATCCAAAAAATGAATTATCGTTATAGGCTACACTAATCGAATCTTCAAAAACCAAATCACTTGAATAGCCTAAATACAAGGCTAAACCATAAATATTTTCAGCTGGCAAAACTTGATTTCCTATCTTCAAATGCGCCGTAACTTGAATATTTGCTGACAATGTATCCGGATTAATGTAGATTGTATCTTGATCAAAATCAATATGAATCAAAGGTGCACTTGTCTCAGTTGTTGGATTTGGAGCATTCATCGGAGTATAATTCAATGTGATTGCCAAAGCATCATCGTTGTCGATAATTCCATTTCCATCACAATCCAAATGTTTATAGTTTACTCCTTCTATTGTTTCTTGTGCCCAATCTGGAGCTAATTGACCTACCCATTCGATAGTTGCATTTGGACGCTGAATACCAGTTAAACCATTTCCTATTCCTAAATCTAATAAATCATAAAAATTAGCTTCTCCATCTTTATTTGCATCTCCTGGAAATACACAATCTGTTAAATTACAAATATCACTTAAACTGCCTACTATTACATCTGTGCAAAAAGTTTCTTGGCATTCTTGGTCATTCCAAACGGTCATACATACATTATAAACTCCATCAATTGCATAAAAATAATCCACGAAGGCACTTGAATCATTGGAAAAACCTCCGTCTCCAAAATCCCAAGAAACTTCAGTGTAATCACCACTCGACTGATTAAAAAATGTAATTCCTCCTGCTCCTGGAATAGGTCCATCATATACCTCATAAGTAAAATAAGCATCACAGGTTACCACATTTTCATTCGCTTTGAGTTGACTCAAAGTCATCCCTAACAAAAAAATCAGCGCTATTTTTATTTTCAAATACTTCATCTCTTCGGGTGATTTTGGTGTTGATAATTTTTCATGATACAATAATGGTTAAAAAAAGGGATTTTCAAAGTACAGAATATTGATTTTGTACATTCTCTTACATTTTAATTAAAAACACAACTAATTGATAATCAATATTTTATATTTACAAAAAATGCCACTTAGCCATTCCAAATATAAATTTCACTTTTAAAAAAATTATATTCTTAAACTTATGATTAGTCAAAAGCTTTTAATGCTGCTTCAAAATTTTTCAAAATCTGAATTTAGAGGTTTTCACAAATTCCTGGAATCTTCTTTTCATAACGAGAATCAAGACCTCGTAAAATTATTTAAAATAATAGAACCCCAATTACAAAAATCTAAAATCAGCAACAAAGAAAACTCACAACTTAGAAAGAAAATTATCTGGAAAAAAATAAAAGGAGACAAACCATTTTTAGATGAACAATTGAGACGAATCTGTTCAGACCTTACAAAAAAGGCTTATCAGTTTTTGGCATACAATGAGTTTAAAAAGAATCCAATGGATGAATTGATTTACTTATTACCAACTATCAATACACCAAGCCTCAATAAACATTTTATAAGATTAACTCGTCAAGCTGATTTCATTCAAAAAAAATCAACTTTAAAAAACGCTAACTATCATTTCTCAAAATTTAATATTGAATATCAAAGGTATAGAAATCAAGAAATCAATACTACCAAATTACCCGATTTTGCAAATTTAGAAAAAGCCGATTATCACCTAGATGCTTTTTATATTTTTAACAAATTAAAAAATTATTGTGATTTTTTAGCTTACCGAAATATAACAGCTACCAATCCAAATATCCATCTCTTCCCTAGTTTTTTGGAAAATTTAAAGAGTAGTCCTTACATTAATGAACCATGTATCAAATCCTATTTTTACATCGTCTCGATGCTACTTCATCCAGAAAATGAGACATTTTTCCAAAATACAAAAAAGGTTTTAGAAAAAAATTATCAATCGTTTACCATCCAAGAATTAAATACAATTTATATTTATTTAAAAAACTATTGTATAGATACAAAAATAAATAATGGTAAATCTGAATATTTTCAAGAGCTATTCGACATTTTTAAAACGCTTTTGGAAAAAGAAATCAACTTTGTGGACGGAATGCTTGATCCTCGAGATTATAAAAACATTATTACCGTTGGCCTTCACATCAAGGAATTCGATTGGACAGAAAACTTTATTCAAAATTATACCACACGACTTCCAGATGAAAGTCAAGACAATGATCTCAATTATAATTTGGCCAAAATATACTTCCACAAAGGGGAATATGAAAAAGTTATTGAACAATTGAGAGAAGTAGAATATAAAAATTTATCCTACGCACTTGGAGGAAAATTAATGTTATTAAAAACATATTACGAATTAGATGAATTCGAACCATTAGGTTCTTTGTTAGACAGTTATAGTATCTATCTACGTCGAAATAAGTTAATTTCTAGAAAATTCAAACAACAATATCTCAATGTTCTTCGCTTCACTCGAAAACTATCATCTCTTGCCCCTTACGACAAACCCGGTATCCAAAAACTCAAAACTCAAATCAATAATTGCAAAGCACTTGCTGCAAAAAAATGGCTCCTTGAAAAAGTTGAAGCAATGGAGTAAACCCATCAAACATTAGTTGGACTTTTATAAATCCAAAATCATAACTTGTGAGAAAATCCACTGTTATTAATCAGAGACTATAAAATAATTATACCCTTTAATTTTATAAAACAAATTTTAAATACTTCTCCTCCCATTATTTATCTTTGCACAAAAACTCCATGAAAAAGATAAATCGCAAAGCAACACTCAGCATACTTTTAGGAATATTTATTCTCATGCAATTTTCACAAATTGACAAAACCAACCCACCCATTGATCAAAAATTGGATTTTATCGAAATTACTAAACCCTCCGAGGAAATTGCAACTATGCTCAAAGGTGCTTGCTATGACTGTCATTCTCACCAAGTAAAATATCCTTGGTACACTAACATCGCACCAATATCATGGTGGGTAAAAGGTCACATTGACAATGGAGTTATTGAATTAAACTTTTCAGAATGGGGTAACTATAGAGCAAGTAAGGCAAATCATAAATTAGAAGAGTCTTTTGAAAAAGTAGAAAGAAAAGAAATGCCGCTGACTCCCTATCTAATCTTACACCCCTTAGCAAGATTAACCGAGGAACAGCGAACAGAGCTTGTTAACTTTTTTAAATCTCAAATGACAGACGAGCTATCCTTCTAATCCTTCAAAAATCATTACCTTTAAAAATATAAATAAAACACATCCACCAGCACTTTTTTTAAAACCCTAATCTACTCATTACAAATTCAAAAAACATGTTCTAAGTTGAAATTAAAGAGAGAAAATATATGCGAATAGCGTTGGTGATATTTTTATTTTTTATGGCAACCTTCCATATCCTGTCACAAGATAATCAAGCTAATACTTGGTTGGAAGAGGGACGTGATTTATCTAAAAAAAGAGAATATATTGAAGCCATTAAAATAACCACCAAGGCTGCCAATAGATATAGCTATAATGGACAAAAAACCCAAAGAATTAAAGCGTTGATAAACTTAACAGAAATTCTTTTACTAGCAGACGAGAATTATGAAGCAAAAAAATTAGCTACTTCTATACTCCAGTTAACTTCCAAAGAAGATACTCTCGCAGCAAGTGCATTTCACCTTTTGGGAAGAGTAGAATTCAATGATGCCCATTTCAAAGAGGCCTTGAATTATTTTACGAAAAGTCTTACCATACGGAAAGAAAAATTACCTGAAAATCATCCAGAAATTGCTAAATCCTTACAATCCATAGGAATTACTCAAAGTCAATTAGGCCAAATTGATTTAGCCTTTGAAAATATTAATACTGCGCTCAACATCAACAACATTGCTCTTGGTGAAAATCATCTAGCCACGGCAGAAACTTTAGGGAACCTCGGCACCATTTATTCCATTAAAGGAGAAAATAATCGAGCTACAAAAACAATTCAAAAAGCTATTGATATTTTCAAAAAAGAAAATAATGAAAAACAAAATATCGTAGTTGAGCTTTATTTTCAATTAGGAAATGCTTTTATCAACAAAGACAATTACGATTTAGGACTGATGAATACTCAACGAGGCTTGACAATTCTTGAAGGGCTTAAAGGGACTGAACATCCTTCTCGTGCTCCTTTTTTAAATAATATTGGGAAAATTAAAACCAAAAGTGGAAACTATATGCAAGCGCTGGATTTTTATCATCAAGCGTTGGACTTAGTAGAGTTTCACAAAGGAGCTTTACATCCTGATTTGGCAGAAAGTAATAATAATATTGCTGCAGTTCTTCATGCTCGTGGCGAATTAGACTCAGCATTAGTTTTTTACAAAATTGCTTTAAGAATTAACGAGGACGTATTTGATGAATCACACCCCAAAGTAGCGGAGAGCTGGGGGAATATTGGTGATATTTATTTTGAATTGGATATGTATGACCAGGCATTAGCTTTTTACAACAATGCTTTTACAAAATATCAAGACACTTATCAATCAGGACATATTGCCTTATCCAAAGTGGAACAACAAATAGGAAAAACTTTTTTAAAAAAAGGAGGTTTAAAAATAGCTTTAAAGCATTTCCAAAATTCACTTAATGCAAATGTACCTTTTCAATATGAAGTTTTTGATATTTTAAAAAACCCTCCAGAAGATAAAGCTTTAGATAAAAACCTTTTCCTCTCTACGCTTACACTAAAAGCACAAACGCAAACCAAACTTTTTTTAACAAATAATAAAATCACTCATCTTAAATTAGCTTATCAAAATTTTTTACTGTGTGATCAATTAATTGATGAAATCAGAAGATCCTTTATTGAATACAATGATCAATTAATTTTTAATAGAATTGCCTCTCAAGTTTATGAAGAAGCTATTTATAACTGTTGGGTTTTAAAAAACCAAACAGAAGAAATAAAATATGTAGAACAAGCATTTTACTTTTCTGAAAAAAGTAAATCAAATGCTTTATTACAATCATTTTCAAATGACAAGGCTTTAGTTTTTGCTGACATACCCGACTCCTTAGTGGTTCAAGAAGTTAGCTTGAAAATTTCAATTTCAGTTATTCAAAAATATTTAACAAATGCTTTGCAAACTAAAGATAGTGTAAAAACAATCCTAGCTCAAGAAAGGTTGCTCGAGGCCAAAGGAACTTATAACCAGTTTGTTTTGCAATTAGAAAATGACTACCCACATTACTATCAACTCAAATACGACAATACTGTTTCCACACTCGAAGAAGTCCAAAATGAATTAAAGGTTGGAACAACCTTAATTGAATTTTTCGCCGGAGAAAAACAATTATTTGTTTTCACTATCAATTCAAATGAGATTCATATTGACCATATTAATAAAAATCAAGACTATGATAATTCCGTTTTTTCTTTTAGAAAATCAATCACCAATATTGAGTATATTACCCATCGTGACTCTATTGAACATGCTTGGAAAACCTATACAAATCATGCACATAATTTTTATAATCTTTTATTAAAGAAACCTTTAAATCATTTTTCAAAAATAGATTTTAAAAAATTAATAATTATCCCTGATGGAATGTTGGGTTACATTCCTTTTGAAATATTGATTAAAGAAAAACCTAATACGGAACAAATAAATTATGCCACACTTAATTATTTATTACATCAATATTCGATTAGCTATGCATTTTCAAGTACCATGCTTGTCCAACAAAAAGGATCTCTTTTGCTAAATAAAAAATTAAACTACGGAGGCTTTGCTCCTGTTTATAGTTCTGGAAAAATTTCAGATACAAGCACCCTTATAAATTACCAATATTTTAAAAAAGGCAAATATATTGACTTACCTGCCTCTCGAAAAGGAGTCGAATATATTGCAAATTTACTGGATGGAAGTGCTTTTGTTGGAGGACAGGCAACTGAATCTGTATTTAAGGATACCTCGGATCACTTTGATATTTTGCATTTAGCTATGCACGGCGTTTATGATGATAAAAATCCATTAAATTCAAATCTTGCCTTCACTCAACTGAAGAACTCTAATGAGGATAACCATTTGACTGCTGCCGAATTATATAATATGGATATGAATACTGAATTGGTCTTTGTAGGAGCATGTAATTCTGGTTTTGGAAAAATAAATAAAGGGGAGGGAATAATGAGTTTGTCTCGAGCATTTGCTTATGCAGGTTGTCCTAGCATTATCATGAGTCTTTGGAGTGTACCTGATGATGAGACTGCAACGATTACCAATATCTTTTTCAAACAATTAAAAAATGGTACAACAAAAGATATCGCTTTACGAAAGGCTAAATTAAAATACTTGACAGATTCTAATGTTCCACCTGATCGACATCATCCACTTTTCTGGGCCGGATTCGTACCCATCGGAGATATGGTTCCGCTTTATTCACCAACGACTTTATCCAAAAATTGGACATTACTTGCATCTCTGGGAATGTTGATGTTGACTCTTTTTTTCGGAAGGTTAAGTTGGAAGAGATTTATCCCCAAAAGAGAAAAATCCATTATTGATTAGCTTAAGTTCCACACAAAAATGACCAAAAAATTTACGCAATTCGGTCATTCATGTAATAAGCGTTGTACGAAAATCAATTGTTACATCAAATGAATGAGGGCTTTTAAATAGTCTAAATTTTATTCAGTAAAGCAGTAGCTTCTGCTTTTTTCCAATTAGTGGTATTCTCATTTATTACTAACTGGAGCATAGTTTTAGCTTCTTTTACCTTCCCTTGTTTTAAATAAGCCAAAGCCATAAACCAATGTGCTTTTGGAGCATAAAGAGAAGATGAATTTAATTCTTTACTTTTAGCAAGATGATTTATTGCCTTTTCATAATTAGGAACATCTTCATATAGGTAACTTAGGCCTAAGTAAAAATATTTTTCATCTAATTTTTCAGAACCAATATCCATTGAACTTTCGATAGCTGCAACAGCTACAGAAAATTGTCCATTTCTATAAGCGCTAACTGCATTCTTCCAATTAAAGTCTGTATTGGCATTCTCACCCATAAATGCTTTTGGTGCTACATAAATTTCCATCAATTGTTCATCCGCTAGATTTCTGGCATCTGGGTTTGAGAATATCAACCAAGCCAAAGATAATCCTAATCCTAGAATAAAAACGGCTGCAATGCCTCGAACCAAGCTAATAGATCTTCTTAGAAATAATTTTCGAATTGGAGTCTCTTTGACTACACTTACTTGTTCATTTAACAAGCCTTGCCAACGCATCTTTTGCTTTACATTAAAATCTGCATTGATCGTTATCGCAACTAGTACCTCCTCTGCAAAATCTGCATCGGACCTCTGAAGTTGTTCAAATTCAGAGCGTTCGTTTGCGCTTAACTCCTCACTCAAATATTTTTCGATTAAATCTAATTTTTTCATAATGCAAATGTAATATTTCTTATCAATAGAGCTAAATTTAAAAATTAGTTAAAGTTTGATTTTTAAACTTATTATTACTATTCTCTATTCTTTACCTTAAAAAACAAAAATCCCAAGTACCTTAAAATACTGTTTAATAGTTTGAATTCATTCGGAATATGAATTTTGTATAAGATTATTAGAAAATTGAGGGTAATTGTCTTATTCTATTTCTAAGTTCCGACTACTTAATCTTGATAATAAAAAAGGTGAACCTCTCATTTTTAATTTTTTAAAAACAGCATTAAATTATCTTTATTTTTTTAACAAAAAAAATTATGCAAAAATTACCAATATTCCTAAGCCTTTTTGTCTTTATTGCCTGCAATAGTTCTAACTCTAATAATCTAAATAAGATTTATGAGAAAGAAATTTTACCAAAAGTAGATGTTGCTGCAAATCTTAAATCACTCAATATCTCTTTGCCTAACTTAAATAAACCGTTGGCCAATTATGTTCACTCTGTTCGAGTTGGTAATTTGATTTTTACAGCTGGTAAAGGTTCGACAAATTCGGATGGAAGTTTATACACTGGTAAATTGGGCAATGATTTAACTGTAGAACAAGGTCAAGAAGCAGCGAGACTTGCTGGTATTCGGTTGTTAGCAGTCCTCCAAGCAGAGCTAGGGGATTTAAAAAAAGTGAAGCGAATCGTTAAAGTTTTAGGGACGGTCAACGCCACCCCTAACTTTACAGAACATTCCCAAGTAATTAATGGATTTTCAGATTTAATGGTGGCAGTTTTTGGAGAAAGAGGAAAACATGCAAGATCAGCAGTTGGAACGAGCTCATTACCTAAAAATTTAGCGGTAGAAATTGAGATGATTGTTGAAGTGGAACAATAGAGTATTTCTTCTTGAATTAATTTTGCCCCACCTATATTTATAATGTGTATTTATACTAAATATTAAAAAACAACACCCAATGAGAAAATTAATCATCCTTTTTCATTTGTTCCTTTTTTCAATTTCAATTTCAATACATTCACAAACTCCAGCAATATCTGAGAAACTAGGTTTAGTGCTTAGCGGTGGTGGAGCAAAAGGTTTGGCGCACATAGGCGTATTAAAAGTATTAGAAGAAGAAGGTATCGAACCTCAATTCATCACGGGAACTAGTATGGGTAGCATTATTGGAGGGCTCTATGCTATTGGTTATACTGCTGCAGATTTGGAAAAAGTAGCGCATGATGTCCCCTGGCTAGAATATTTTGATGATGAGGTCTTGAGAAACGCCCAACCAATTGAAGCTAAAGAGGCAAGTGAACGATATCAATTTTCATTCGCGGTAGCCAATGGAAAAATTCAATTACCAAAAGGATTTATTCAGGGAACTAAAATGTCGATGCTACTGTCACAACTTACCTTACCTGCACATCAAATTGATAATTTTGATGATTTTTTTATTCCTTTCAGGTGTGTTGCAACTAATTTATTAACAGGGGAAGGTTATATTTTTGACAAAGGGTTTTTACCAGATGCAATGGTTTCAAGTGCTTGTATTCCAACAGTCTTTGAGCCAAGAATAGTCGATAATAAAATTTTAATCGACGGTATGTTTGTCCGAAATTTACCTGTTGAAGATTGCATCAATATGGGTGCTACAAAAACCATTGCTATCGATGTAGGTGCTCCTCTTTCAAAATTGGATGAGTTAACTTCATTTGTGGAAGTACTCGGCCAAACTACATCATTTGGAATGGTCAAATCAACTGAAGAACAGCAAAAAAAGGCAGATCTACTCATCATGCCTAAATTAAAAAATATGGGTTCTTTAGATTTCAGTAATATTGATACTTTGATTGCACTTGGGGAAAAAGCAGCTCGAAATATGCTACCACAAATTAGAGCATTGAAAAAAGAATTGAATCTAAAAAATCAGTCCCCAACTAAAATAGCTCGTAATTTCACCATTCCGACTGAATTAAATATCACTTCTATTGATTTTGAAGGAGGAGAAAAATCTGATATTCGAACACTTCGTAGATTAATAAAAATTAAACCACCTAAGATTTTAACTCAAGATGAATTAATTGATAAATTAATTGGAGTTTATGCTAGTGGATTCTTTACCTATGTTGATTATCGACTACTTCCGGAGGATAATGGTTACAAATTAATGGTTCGAACAAAAGAAAGTAGCAATGTATATTTAAAGTTTGGAGGATTTTATGATACTAATGTTAATGCTGCTATTTTAATCAATACCTCATTTAAAAATGTATTATTAAAAGGAGCTAAACTTTCGCTTGACATGCGTATCTCTGAAACACCAGGAGTTTTTCTTGACTATTTAATCCATACTAGCTCCCGACCAAATGTTGGACTTCGAATAGATGGCAAATGGAACTTTTACCCTGGTGAATATTATGAAAATAATAATTTAGCAGATGGATTCATTATGCAGCATGCTAAAGATCAGATTGGCTTGTACTCAGGTATCAGTTCACATTCCTCTATTTGGTTAGGTTGGGGAACTGAGATTTATGTCCAAAAACAAGTTTTCTCAATTGATCAATTTGAATCTGTAAAATTGACTCAAAATTACTTATTTGCAAAATATAAAAGAGACAAATTAAATCGAAAACACTTCCCCACTTCTGGTTATAATATTGGTATAAATGGAAAATATGTCCTCGGTGGAAAATTACAAAATAGAGTTGAAGAATTCCAAGATCAATCTACTTCAGAGAATTATTATGCTCAATTAGAGTACACACAAATTTTTCACTTAGACAAAAAAACTTCTTTGCATTGGTTTAGCCAAGCAGGTTTTTCTCAATTAAGACAGAATAATTATATCAATCTTTTTTACTTAGGAAATACCATCGCAACTCAAGATCGTTTTGTTGATGTTGTCGGATTTGACTACATGGATCAGTTGGCCAATCAATATGCCTTCTCTGGCTTAAAATTACAGTGGGAGCCATCCTTGGGATATTTCATTTCTTTACTTGCTAGTTATGGTTCCTTTGATTTGCAACCATTTGACCTTGTACAAGAGGGGCAAATTTTCAAAAAACCTGGACAAAAAGAAAATATGGCAGGCGTCGGAATTGAGCTTGGGATGCTAGTTAGGCAATTCGGCCCACTCTCACTAACAACTGAATACGATATTATTAATAATACATTTAATATGAATTTTAAGATGGGATATGCTTTTTAAATAGCTAACTAATAAGGAGGCAGACTTTTACGAATATATATTTAGCATTTGAAGAAATCAAGAAGAACTGATAATCACCTTTCAATTAGTAAAGACGCAACTTCAAAATATGGGGTTTCCATATTAAAAACAAACCACAACCTTCTTACGAAGTACTTTCAACAACCAAGAAATTGACATTTGGTAATCGATAAAAGAACCGATTAACTCTGTCAAATTAGATTTTTTGTGAAATATTCTCAATAATTCATTTCTTTAAATGGATGATCAGGGGTAACAACAGAGTAGGTATTTTTGATTTGATTGGTGCGTAAGTAGTTTGCAATTATTTTAATATTCCTCCATTTGATAGCTACTAAGTTTACTCTGCTGATATTATAGCTACTTAACAAAAGTACTTTCAAACAATAAAACTTTAAAGTAATGAAAACCACATTAAAGCCTAGAGAAAAACTACAGTGATTTTTGAAACTTAAATTCAACTTAATCTATTCCAATGTCCATTTTTATCACTAAAGAAATGATTGAGAATAAGTGCCAATATTAATTATCTATTTAATGATAAAATTTACTAATTACATAGTACCCTAAAACCAATATTACACATCACTTTCATTTTAAAAAAAATTCATATTTTACACGCTCATTTAAAGAACCTTAAAAATATGGATGTAGTCAATTCTCTTTTGATAGAAGTAGAAGCACATGTGACTAATTTTATCACCGAGCATGTTGATAAAAAATTTGCTTACCACAATATACAACACACACTTGATGTGGTTAATTCTACTAAACAGTTAAGTGCTGCCCATAATCTGCATTCCAAAGAGTTAGAACTACTTTTGATTGCTGCCTGGTTCCATGACATTGGCTACGACAAAGGTCCTCTCGGGCATGAAGAACGAAGTTGTAATTACGCAAAAACATTTCTTGAAAAATATGATTTTGAAGAAACTGATATTAAGCTGATCCAAAATTGCATTATGGCAACTAAAATGCCACAAAGTCCAAATACTTTATTTGAAAAAATCTTATGTGATGCAGACATGAGTCATTTAGGGAAAAAAATATATTGGGAAAGATGTGGAAGGATTCGTCAAGAGTTGACATTGACAACGAATACCACTATGTCGGAGCCTGAGTGGATTGATTTTGAAATAAAATTTATTGCCAACCATAAATACCATACTAGTCAAGCTAATCATCTTTTTGAGAAACGAAAAAGAAAACACATTCGACAATTAAAAAAATTAAATGAAAGACTGCATCCAAAAGAGGTTGTTAATGATGAGAAGACTAAGGAAATTGAACGAAAAAAAAGTAAAAAGAAATCAAAATTCAAAAAAGAAGCTAGCAAGAATGTCGAAGAAATCGCTATCCATAATGTCGAAGAAATTAGTCAGTTAAAACTTGGTAGAGGAGTTGAAACCATGTACCGGACTGCATATCGAACTCATGTCAATTTAAGCTCTATTGCAGATAATAAAGCCAATATCATGTTAAGTATTAATGCGATTATTATCTCAATTTCAATTTCCACATTAGTTCCAAGCTTTGAAACTAATGAAAAATTACAAATTCCTACAATCGTTTTACTTGTCGTATGCTTAGGTTCTATCATCTTCGCAACATTATCCACTCGTCCAAAAATTACTGAGGGAACAGTTACTCGGGAAGATATTATCAATAGAAAAAGTAATCTTTTATTTTTTGGGAATTTTTATAACATGAACTTAAAAGATTTTGATTGGGGAATGATGGAAATGATAAAAGACTCTGACTTTTTATATAGCACGATGACTCGTGATCTATATTTTTTGGGAATTGTTTTAGCAAAAAAATATAAATATCTCCGGTATTGTTACAGCATTTTCATGTACGGATTAATTATTTCGGTAATCGTTTTCGCTGTAGCGTTTCTTAAGTAAAATTAATTCAGCTTTCTCTATAGAGAGTTATTTTACCTCAAAAGATGCATATCAAAAGATGCATATCAAAAGAAAAATGCTATTCTATTACTAGAATAGCTCTTCTATATTTAGAGTAAAGAAAATCTAAGAAAGGGTTCACACTTTAAAATCAACCCACATTTCTCCAAAGAAATCAATATAAATACTTTAATGTTTTTTTTCTAAACTTTCGGATAAAAAACGATTTATAAAATCAGTCACGGAGCTTCGAGCCAAATTTTAACTATACCTAGATGATAATTTTATTGGACTAATACAAAATATATTTTCTAACGTTTAAATGAATGCTTTGTTTTCCGATAAAATCATGATAATTTTGGATTATGCCAGATTGTTTTAATTTAACTTAATTGATATGAGCCCTCTCCTACTCGATCTGCAATCCATTCTCCATTTTCACATAGCGGTTCCATTTCTTGTTTAATAAAATCAAATACATCGTCTTTTATTTCATCTGGAAAAAGTAAATGAATATTGGGGCCTGCATCCAAACTGAAGTAAAGAGGTTGATTAGTAGCCTCTCGGTAAACTCTAATTTTCTCAATCATAACCAGAGTATTCGGACGAATCAAAATATATGATGGTTCAGAAGTCATCATGAGAGCATGAAGTGTAAGCGCTTCGTTTTCAGTAATTTCTCCAAAAGTTTTAAGATCACCTTCTTCCAAAGCTTTTAATAACTTTGCAAACCTTTCATTGGCTTGATCATAACGATTTTGAGCAAAAATATTTCCTTCCATCAGACTATGTCCTGCTCGACTACTTACACTTTTTTCTTTTCGATCAGCTATTAAAATGGTATCGTGAAAAGTTTTAAAAACAGGATGTACTCGCTCACCCCAAGGTATCGCAAATAAATTGGAAGAACCATTTGCAACATCGGATTCACCCCAAATTGCCAAATGTGGGTAAACTGATCGACTCGCACTTCCAGATCCTAATCGGGCGATAAATGATGATTTTTGGTAAAAATCATCCGAGTTTTCAAGTGTTCCGAATAGTTCCTTTTCCAAGGAACATAAGCATGCAGCTAGTGCACTCATTGCGGAAGCGGAAGAAGCTATTCCTGTAGAGTGTGGAAATGAATTATAAGAATGAACAGTTAAATGCAACTGAGTCAAAAATGGATAAACATCAGTAATACTTTCTAGGAATTTCAGCATCTTATTTCGAAATGCATCATTTTCCTCTTTTTCAAAAAAAAAATCTAATTTTATATCTTGGTTATCCTCTTCTTTAGGGCTATACTCCAGCACTGTTTCCGTAAAAGCATTGTTGAGCGTAAAACTAATAGATGGATTCCGAGGAAGTTGTCTTCCATATTTACCCCAATATTTGACCAAAGCTAAATTGGAAGGACTGCGCCAAGCTATGCGGCCAGTTGGAATATTTTCTTTATTTAAAATTAATTCTGGGTTGACGTAATCGATCATTTTTGAATGATTTATTTCTTTTTAAAAAGACAAAAGTAATTCAATTTAATGGAAAAAATAAACGCCAAACTTTAACAAGTTTAGCGCCTATTTTAAAAAAAGACTTAAATAACTATTTAATATTTTTTATATGAAATATCAAAGTCATTAATAACAACATCTAAAATAGGATCATCGCCTTCATGGTATCCCTCTTTCAAATCGTAATTAAAAAATTTTCCCATTTGATTCCAATAACCCGCAGTCCAGCCTCCTTTCATATCTTTCATCAAAGTGTAAAAAGGAGTATCCAATTCTTTCTCGATCATTTTTATCAAAATTTTACCTTGGGTTTTAGTCAGATTCTTCAAAGGAGTCTTAAATTCTTTTTTAAGCTGTTTATATTTTCTTTTGACAAACTTTTTCCGTTTTCGTTTATTCATTGTCTCGGTCGATTCCTCTATTTCCCTAAATATTTTAATAGCTTTTTGAGCATAAGGAAAAACCTTGGAAGCATAATATCTATACTTTCGATAAGTGCGATAGTCCTCTCTATTTTTAAACTCTTTAGGTGATGAAATCGAAATATCATCTAAATCTGCCATGATAATCGTGTCCGTTCCTTGAATAACGGCATCGAAAACATAACCATTAATGGTTACTTTTTTCGTACCCTCCACTTCCATCTGAGCTTGCAACTGCAGACTTATAATAAAAAATGAAAATAGTATTAATATAATTCGTACCATATTTTTAATTAAAAATTTAAATTAAGCTATTTTTCAAAAAACACCATCTCTAAAGACTAAAAATAAAACGAATGAAAAATTAGAATGTATTATTTAAATGATCGATTTTAATTAATATTTAACTAGATTTCCTCATCAAATCATAACTAAATAAAAATATTAAATGTGAATAGTTATTCAACTTACCTTATTTAGGTTTTTGATAAAACCAACTAAACTTTTTAAGTAAAGCCATTTATTCTTGGTAAAGTTAAAATGAAGTAATATTAACAAGATGAAAAATAATTTAAGGATGACGTATCTCTGCCTATAAAAAAGAGGCACTTCAGAAATTAATCCAAATTGCCTCTATTCATTATTAAAAAATATTAACCCTTTGCTCATAGCTTAAAAGCAGCCATAAGACCATCTAAAAGTATGGATAACTATATTCTCTGCATCAATTAAAAATAATTTTAATCAACTGTTATTATCTAGATTACTTGATGAATCCCATTCTATTTACCGAAGCAAAATTATATTAAAATTTATTTTTGACTTTCGTATTTCGTTTTGAATTTCTCGTATAAAACTTTCTGTTTAGTATTCAAACTGACTTCTCTTCCTTGGATAAAGGCCGTTTCAACGTGATTCGTTCGCATATCTAACGCATCTCCTGAACTGATAAAAAGCGTAGCATCCTTTCCTACTTCAAGAGATCCTACAGATTTGTCAACACCTAAAATTTTAGCTGTGTTTAAAGTTAATCCTGAAACTGCATCTTCCTTGTCTAATCCAAATCCAACTGCATGACCAGCTTGGAAAGGAAGATTTCGAGACTGAGCTACTTCATTCATTTGGAAGCACCAAAGTACTCCCGCTTCTTGCAACATTCGGGGAGTTTTAAATGGTTGGTCAATATCTGAGTCTTCATGATCTGGCAGATCATGTACTTTTGACAACATAACAGGAACATTGTGTTTTCTCAAAAAATCACCAACCATCCAAGATTCACCTCCACCTACGATAACTGGTATAATATTGAATTTTTTAAATAATAAAACCGCCTCCATAATTGATTTGGCAGCATTAGTTTTTACGTATAACTTTTTGCTTCCATCAAACAATCCTCGCATTGCTTCAAATTTCAAATTTTCAGAAGATAATTTTTTATTCTTTGTGTATGCATGTGCTTCTGTAAAGTAGTCCTCCACCTCTTGCAATTGTTTTCCATAATTTTTATTCTTACTGATAGTTCGAGTTCTCCAACTCCAACTTACCATCGAAGGATATGACAAATAAATTCCATCATCCATTTTGTAAGCTGCATCTTCCCAGTTCCATGCATCCAATTGAACAACACTTGATTGGCCATCAATTCTTCCTCCTCCTGGGACTATTTGAGCCATCAACATTCCATTAGAACGAAGGGTTGGAATTACTTTTGAATCAGTATTATATGCTACTATTGAACGAATATGTGGATTCAAATATCCAATTTCATTATCATCTCGAGTTGCTCGAACTGCTGAAACTTCATTTAATCCAAGTGCAGTATTTGCTGCGATAAATCCCGGGTAAGCATGTTTACCATTAGCTTCAATTACTTTTGCAAAAGAATTTCGATCAATTCGAATTCCTGTTGCATCTTCTACCGCTAGTAATTTTCCATTTTCGAAAGTGATTAAACTATTCCCAATCACTTTTCCATTTCCTAAATGTGCTATTGCCCCAAGGATGGCAATTTTTCCTTTTTGTGGTGAAGCTGGTGCTGGTTGAGCAGTCATACTCCAAGCAAGGCACATGATTAAAATTATATTAAATACTTTCATTTTGACATATTTGATTTTTAGAAAAAAATTCTAAAAGACTTTTAACTTAAATAATGATTACTAATCAATCATTTCATCTTCAGAGTCATCACAATGATAGTGTCTAGACTTCTTTCCTCTCACAGGACGAGTTTTTCCACCACTTTTTTTATTGGTTAGCATTTTTTGTATTAATCGATTTCTTTCTGATGCGATTTCTTTTCGAATTTCCAAATCTAATTTTCTATCAAAAAGTTTTAATCCATCAACAAAAGTCATTTCTGCTCTTGCATAAACTGAAAGTGGATTATCATTCCATAAAACTAAATCCGCATCTTTTCCTTCTTTGATACTTCCAACCTTATGATCTATGTGTAATAATTTTGCAGGATTCAACGTAACAAATTTCCAAGCATCCTCTTCCGAAACTCCTCCGTACATTACTGCTTTGGCAGCCTCTTGATTTAATCGTCGAGCCATTTCTGCATCATCAGAATTGATTGCAGTCGTCACACCTTGTTCATGCATCAAGGCTGCATTGTAAGGTATTGCATCAACCACCTCATATTTGTATGCCCACCAATCGGAAAACGTAGAACCACCTGCACCATGCTTAGCCATTTTATCAGCTACCTTATATCCTTCCAAAATATGAGTAAAAGTATTCACTTTAAAATCCATTTCATCCGCTACATGCATCAGCATATTAATTTCAGATTGAACGTAGGAATGACAAGAGATATATCTTTCCCCATCCAAAATTTCAACTACAGTTTCCAAGTCCAAATCTCTTCGAAAACCTGCTTCCTTTTGTTGATTGGCAATTTTATATTCTTTGGCGCGAGTAAAATAATCTCGATAAACTTGTTCCACTCCCATTCGGGTATCCGGAAATCTATTATTTGTACTTGAACGAGACTTCTTTACATTTTCTCCCAAAGCAAATTTTATAAAACCTGGTGCACCTTCAAATTTCATCTCTTCTGGAGAAAAACCCCACCGCAATTTAATAATCGCAGATTGACCTCCAATTGGATTACACGAACCATGCAACAATTGCGAAGTGGTCACCCCACCAGCCAATTGACGATAAATATCAATATCTTCAGAATCTACTACATCAGCAATACTTACTTCCGCTGTACTCACTTCTGTGCATTCATTAACACCTCGTGAGATGGCAATATGTGAATGCTCATCAATCACCCCACAAGTCAAATGCATTCCAGTTCCATCAATTCGAATACCTATATCTTTGTTGATATTTTTTCCAATCTCAACTACTTTTCCATTTCGAACTAAGACATCTGTATTTTCTAAAATTCCATCTTTCTCATTTGTCCACACTGTGGCATTTTTAATCAAGTAATTATTTTCCTTTGGTCGTTCCTTGTAACCATGAGCCATAAATGGATAAATTATATCACCCAATTTATTCTTAGATAAAACTTTACTTTTCTTACCTTTCCCCTGTCCTGTCTTTTTCTCTATTTTTTTATCCTTACCTTTTTTCTCAGGAGTACCTTCATATTTGGCAGACCAGGGAGTCCAGTTTCCATCGATCAAAGTTCCATTTCCTGACCATTCTTCTTCTCCAATTGTTCCTGACAATCGAAATAAATTGGATTCTTTTTTTGTTGGAGAAAAAGTAAGTGTAATTAAGTCATTAGATACTTTAGAATTGACAGCAATTGTAGTAGAATCATTTTCTTCTACTTTCATTCTGTTATTAGCATCTACCATTAATTTAAAGGTTTGATCACCCACTTTTAAACTATAGTTCCCTTCCAAATCAGTTTCATTTAATTTTTTTAAAACAAAAACTTTTCCTTTCACCCAGTTATGGTGAATTTTTGATTTCTCGTTAAAAACATTTTCTGATGTGATAATAAAGTTGGCTAATGTTCCTGATTTCAAACTCCCAATTTGGTTGGACATTCCCATCATTTTGGCAGGCGTATGTGTCATTGCTTTTAAAGCAGCTTCTTCAGACAAACCATGCTTAATTGCTCTTTTTACGTTTCTCAAAAAATCAGATTTCTTATCTAACCCTGCTGTAGTCAAAGTAAATTCGATTCCAGCTTTATCAATTCTTGATAAATTCGTAGGAGCTAATTCCCAATGTTTTAATTGGGCTAGGGAAACTAACATTGCATCGTACGGATCTTCAACGTCAAACGCATCTGGAAATTTCACAGGTAGAATCATCGAACAACCAGTTGCTTTCAATTCATTTAATCGTTGATATTCATCTCCGTTCCCTTTTAGAATATAAGTTTTTCCAAACTCTCTACCCAACTTATTGGCACGTAATCCCTCTAATTTTTCACGAATATCAAAAACTACCGGCAAGGAATTAATTTCATTCCACGCCTCCAATGAGATGTTAAGTTCTTCATTTTTGCCTCCATGTTTATACCAATTGGCATCTATGTAAGTTTGACGTAACAATGCTATTCCGCCCATTAAAGAACCAGGATAACTTTGAGGAGATGTTCCCTTTTTGAAGGAAAGCATGTGAGCAGTTTTTTCTTTCAAAATCATTTGATGCTCTGTATCTTCACCGAGAACTACTAAGGTTGCAGTTCCACGACTGATGCCATCCTCTTGATGCGTCATAACTGTTCCAAATCCTGCACCTCGATATCCTCTAGCAGTTTTTTCATCTGTTGTGAAGTTTTCATGTGCACGAAACTCAGGCTTCAATGCTTGGTTCCAACCGTAAGCTCCTTCTTTATTAGAATTAAATTGTTGAGTTCTACGAAAATTCCTATCAACTCTTTTGGCCTCAGGCAATCCATAACTTGAATACAAATCTATAAATGATGGATATATAAATTTTCCTTTTAAATCGACAACCACAGCACCAGCAGGAATTAGGACTTTTTGCCCAATCATTTGAACTTGACCATCCTTGATAATCATCGTTGCATTTTCTAATTTTTCATTATAGGACTTAAAAATGGTAGCATTGGTAAAAGCATAAAATCCTTCTCGTTCATCATAAACACCATTGCGTTGAAAGGTAACTTGCGCTAGAAGGTTTTGACCTAATAAGGTCAAAACTAACATCAAGGATAATAATTTGACTTGTCTCATTCTTATAGTTGGGTTTTAATTAAACATCAGGGAAAGCGATCTAAAATTAGAAAATATTTTTGATTTTTCATCATTAATAAAAAGGCTGTTAACACTTTATGCGTTGACAGCCTTTAATCAAAATTTAATAGAACAATTTATATCTAACCTTGTACATAGATTATAAACTTCTCCTCAAAAAATTCTCCCTCAAAAAAATCCCAAACAGAGTATTTTTCTACATAATGTCCTTTGCCCAAAGTCTTAATTTCTTTTTTCAAATCACCTCCTTTCAATGCAAAAATTCCATTTGGCATAAAATGGTGATGATCTTTTTTATAAAGTCGCTGAGTCCACATCATTAATTTATCTAAAGAGGCAACTGCACGAGTAACTACAAAATCAAATCTTTGACCTTTCATTTCTTCAGCACGGGCTTGTTTGGCAACTATATTCTTTAAGCCAAGAGCTTCTGCTACTCCCTGAACTACAGTTATTTTTTTACGAATACCATCAATGAGGGTAAAGTTGGATTCAGGAAAAAGTATGGCTAATGGAATTCCTGGAAATCCACCCCCCGTTCCCAAGTCTAAAATATCTGCTTCTGGTTCAAATCTCATTACTTTCGCAATGGCTAAAGAGTGAAGCACATGTTTTTCATAAATATTTTCAATGTCTTTTCGAGAAATGACATTGATCTTAGCATTCCACTCTGCATAGAGTTCGCCTAATTGAGATAACTGGGCAATTTGTTGATCGGTGAGATCAGGAAAGTAGTCTAGAAATTCTTCCATTTTTTTGAAATATTATTTTTGCAAAAAAACGGAATTTTTAGGAGAGTTTTTTAATTAGGAAAGAAAACAATTATTATCTCCAAATATACTCTCAATATCTTACGACTAAATAAATCCATTGTTAATTTATAACGTATCAACTGAGCCTAACAATCTGGGATAAAGATCCTTTCCTCATTAAAAATAAAGGTAGAGTTGGATAACAAGAAAAGCTTTTTTGATATTCCACTTACCTAATTAGAAAAATCTACAACCTCTAATTTAACCATTTAGTTTTCTCTGATAGGAGATTTTTGCGAAACAATTACAACACTTTCTGCTGAATATAATTCAGCATCATTCGTTGATTTTCCATCTACATTAAAAACTGGCATTATATCAACTCCTAAAAATGTAAAAACAATAACGAAAAAAATAGTCTACGGTTCTTTAACCAAGATAATAGTGTTACCACATTTCTTCTGAAATCATCTAGCTACATCTGCCGATGCCTCTAGTTACTCCAAAAATAATACTGCTAAAACAAATTCAGCTGAAATAGTGATAAAATAATTCCAAAGAAGATATCTTAATCCGAATAAAAAAAGGGTAGCATTTTCATGCTACCCTTTTTTTATTTCATCAAAATATTAAAGTATTACCCACGTTTTCTGGCTCTTGCACGACCTGACATATCTAGGAATGCTTGTGCTCCTGGTTTTTTTAACAAGGTGTACAAAATTTCTTTGGCCCTAAATAATTGAGCTTTAACAGTACCTAAAGGAATTTCCAACTCTCTTGCAATTTCCTCGTAACTTAATTCTTCGAAGTATCTCAATTCGATCATCAAGCGATACTTGGGGGTTAATTTTCCCATTACTTTTCGCATCAAAGAAACCTTTTGAGTTCGAATATAAATTTCTTCTGGATCTAATGTATTTGATTTTAAGTTAGATGAAAAGTCATGTGCTCCACCTTTTTCGATTGGATCATCAATTGATAGAAGATGTAATCTTTTCTTTCTGATATGGTCGATACAATTATTAATAGCAATTTTGAATAACCAGGTGCTAAATGCATACCGTGGTGCATAACTTGGTAATTTCCTAAAAGCTTTTCCAAATGCCTCCAAAGTTAAATCATCAGCATCATCTCGATTGTTAATCATTTTTAACATCATGTGAAAGATAGAATTACGATAGCGAGTCATCAAAAGAGTATAGGCTTTTTCTTCACCATCAATTGCTCTTAAAACTAATTCATAATCAGCTTTTGCTTTTGGGGATAAGTTGTTTGTCGTAGTTATTGTTTTTACTTCCATTGTATTGTGTTTCTAAAAAATAAAATAGGTGTGAATGTAAAATAATACAGAATGTACATGGAATCCAGTACTGGAATCCATAGAAGTAGTCTTTTTTCTTGAAACCTTTTGAGAATTGGTGCGTAATAATAAACAAGCACTATATAACGTACTACAAAAAGCGTACCTAAAAATATTATATTAAAATTTAATGCGAATAATATAATCCCTGTCACATAAAAAAAGAAATGACTCGCCGATAAAAGCCCCAACAAAATTTGATATTTTAATTGATAACTAGTAGCTGTGGATAGGTGTCTGTTTTTTTGATGATAATAATCTCGCCATGTTATTTTCGGTTCAGAATAAACAAACGACTCTCTTTCTAACATTACATCTACATTATCTCCATTTGCAACTTCATTAATAAATAAGTCATCATCTCCTGATGCAATATGACTATGCTTTTCAAATCCACTAGATTTAGTAAATAATCCCTTTTCGTATGCAAGATTGCGTCCAACGCCCATATATGGGAGCTTTGCGAGTGCAAATGAAAAATATTGAATCGCTGTATAGACAGTTTCGAAACGAATAAAACGATTTAATAAAGTTGGATAATTTGTATATGGACCATAGCCCAATACGATTTTTGTAGTTTCAGTAATCCTACTTTGCATGCAAAACAACCACTCTGAACTATTAGGACAACAATCTGCATCCGTTAGCAACAAGGTTGCATACTTTGATGATTCAATCCCGATTTTTAACGGAAACTTTTTTCCTACCATTCCAATAGGTTTGGAGTCGAGATTAATTATGCACAAGTTAAAATATATTTTTTTATATTTTAATAAAACATCATATGTAGTGTCGTTTGAATTATCGTTGACCACTATCACTTCGAAGGAACGGTAGTTTTGGTTTAGAATACGGGGAAGGTTTTTTTCTAAATTATTAGCCTCGTTACGTGCACAGATGACAATTGAGATTGGTTTCTCATTTCTAACCTCCCCTTGAATGCTTTTAAATGTAGATTTATAATTAGCCAATTTTGAAAAAAGGAAACACCAATAGAATATTTGAACGACAAATGAACAGATGAATATGGTAAATAATAGATTGATAAGTAATAAATGCGGATTGATAAAGATCGAATAATCAAGAATTTGGGATAAACTAAAATGCATTGGGTATCATTTTATTTTTATTTCAACAAGGAATTAATTTGATACATAATACTTTTACGTAATTCTATTTTTGATTTTAAATTTTCTTCAGGTAGTCGAAACAACCTCCAGCCACTCAAAGTACTTTTTGCAAAATCCTTATACCACCATGAGAAAAATCCAGTTAGTATTACACTACCAATGTACATCCAAATGAACAATTCTTTTGTGAAAAACTGTTTAAATATCCAAATTTGCAACCAATAGAATATCAAGTAAGTAAAAATGCCTGATAAAATTTTAACTGCCGAGGTATAAGCTGCATGTAACTTTAATTCTCTGTTAATCAAAGCAGGAGTATAGTTGGCCAAAAAATTATTTGCAATTCCATATACAAATATTGGATAACTAATAACCATAAGAAGCGTTCGCATCCACCAATTTATTTTTGCATTAGATTTTTGTGTTTTTATAAAAATACAATCACTAGTTTTATTTTTTTGTAAAAATGAAAAATATTGTTTGACTTTTGATGTGAATTTCTTTACTTCCTCTTGATTCTCTTTCTGAAAATCTTGCCAATTGGAAATCATTATTTTAGTGCGATCAAAAACAAGGTCAAATGAAAGAGGATCCTCCGTTTGGACTATTTCTTCTAGTTGCCTCACTAACATATCTTCCTCATCGTCATGTGTATGGATTGTTAATCTCTCTGCTTGTTTTTGCATCGCAGCAGTCAAATCTGTCACAGCTTGGAATTTATCTTTTCGATATATTGCCTCAAAGTCAATTACCTTAATTGGCTCTCCAACATTTCTAAATATTGGAGTTCGAAAATTTCTTTGATCTTGATAATTCAATCCGACTATCAATATTTCCAATCCCAATTTAAATCCATTTTTATCTTCTGTACTCAAGGCAATTCGAGCAGAGCCAGTTTTGAATTGTCTAATCCTCCTAGGAATATCACTTCCTCCCTCAGCCGCAATGTACAAACAACCTCCTTTTGCTAAAAATTCCTCTGCAAATCGAAAGGCTTTATCATTATCTAACTTCACTCCATCAACCCCTACATCTTGTCTCCGTTCCACCTTGATCCCAAAAGTACTTCCCAAAAAAGCTCCTAAAACAGGGATGTCAAATAGACCTGCATTCGCTAAAAAATGAACAAAGCGATTAACAGGTAAGGCGGCCATGAAAGGATCATATAAAGTATTTGGATGATTGGTAACAAGAATGGTAGGATGCTTTAGGCGAAACGCCTTTTTATTTCTAGTCAAAATTTTTGAATAAAAGATTCGACTTGTCACCGTTGCCAACGACCACACAAATGCATAACTTAAAAATTTATATGGATTCAATATTGTTGTTTTTAAATTAGTTTTTAAGATCGGAAATTTAATAAAAATTGCTTCACTTCTCTATCAAAACTCTCTCCTTCCTCAAAATGAAATTTTACTTGAACTGGTAATGCAAAAATTGGTAATTTATTTTTCTGCAAAAAAGGATGATGTAATTGTAGACGCATTGCATCTTTTTCAGTGGTCAAAATTATTTTCTTTTTTGACTCCATATTATCAAAAGTTGTCTTCAAAAATGAAATATCAAATTTACTAAAATATCTGTGGTCTTCGTATTCCAATGTTTTCACAGAATTAACTTGAGATTCTAAATAGTTTACCAAATAATCTGTCCGAGCAATTGCACAAATTAATAACACATCAAGATTAGGATCTAACTTAGAACGGTATTTATGATTTAAAATATAATATGGTTCTCTATATGTATAGTACGAAAAGAAGATCTTTTGATGGGGAAGAGGTTTTATTTTTTTAACAAAATACTCTTTTTCCTTCTCTGATATTTCAGGTGGACATTTTGAAACAATCAAAACATCTGCTCGCTTATAAGCAGATCGCCATTCTCGCAACCTTCCTGAAGGCAACAAATAATCATCCGTAAACGGAAAATTAAACTCTGTCAACAAAATATTTAACCCAGGCTGAATTGCTCTATGTTGGAAAGCATCATCGAGTAAAACAATTTGAGTACTTGGACTTTCTGATAAAATTTTAGGAACTGCGAAAATTCGATTTTCTGCAACTGCCACGTGAACATCCGGAAATTTTCGTTTGAATTGCAAAGGCTCATCTCCAACTGTTTCAGCATTATTTTGTATTTCTACCTTTAAGTAACCTTTGGTTTTCCGTTTATAGCCTCGACTAAGTGTTGAAACATTTAAGTATGGTCGGAGCAACTGTATAAGATACTCAATATGTGGTGTTTTGCCTGCACCTCCAACGGAAAGATTCCCTACAGATATAATTGGAAGATCGAAAGCAATTCCTTTAAGCAATCCTTTTTTGTAAAAAAAATCAATTATACTTAAACCTGCTCCATAAAGCAATGAAAGTGGTAATAGTAATATTTTTATGAGTTTATTTCGAAACATTCAATTTTAAATTATTGAGTTTATTATTTTTCAGAAAAGGCAAAAGAACAAAAGTAATTGAATTTCTTTTTTATTTTTACAAAAAACCAATAATACATCATCCTTTTTTATTCCTAAAACTAAACATTATGAAAGCATTAATTTTTGCCGCTGGACTTGGTACTCGACTCCGACCATTAACTGATAATCGACCAAAAGCATTAGTTGAAATTAATGGAATAACTTTATTAGAAATTGTAATTCAACGTTTGAAAGCCGCAGGTGTAACCGATCTGATTGTCAATGTTCACCACCATGCCCAAATGATTATTGATTTTTTACATAGTAAAAATAACTTTGAAATTAATATTTCCATTTCAGATGAGCGAGAAAAATTACTCGATACTGGTGGTGGTTTATTAAAAATGGCTAATTTCTTTTCTGACGGAAACCCATTCTTCGTACACAATGTAGATATTCTTTCTAATATCGATTTAAAAAAAATGTACGATACCCATATTAAATCTAATGCTGTGGCAAGTCTGTCAACTCGACATAGAGCAACTTCTCGCTACCTTTTATTCAATAAAAAAAATAAATTGTTCGGTTGGATGAATATTAAAACGGGTAAAATGATTTTATGCAAAAAGAGGAAGGGAAAATTAAATTTAAGAGCATTTAGTGGTATCCATGTAATTAGTCCTGATATATTTGATGCAATGCCTGACAATAAAAATGCATTTTCGATTATTGACGTTTATTTGGCAGCTGCGGCTTATCAAAAAATAGTTGAGTATCCTCATGATACAGATATATGGATGGATGTGGGGAAAATTGAAAATATTGATCAAGCGAAAAAAGTTCTTAAGGAAATACTTGTCACAGAATAGCTTTTACTCAATTCCGATTTATTCGTGATCATTTTCAAAAATCACCTCTTTAAGATTCCACACCCAATCGAGCATTCCAAACACCTCATCTTATCACAATATTCATTTTTTAGCTGTAATAAAGCCTGAGTTTCATAGGCTGACTTAGGTATTATTCCAAGTTCTTCCCATTTTGTAATTATATTGTTTTTCTCTGCAGGGACTTCTTCTATTAATTGAAATGCCCTATTCATATAACCTTCATCACTTTTCCTATTTCCATATAAAAAAAGAAAAGGAGTTATGGTATTTATGATAAAAAGATGAATCGCATTTTTACCTAATGATTTTTTTCGTTTCACAGACTTTTTATCAAAAACATAATGAACTTGCCAATAATTCGAGAGTTTCAATTCAAACATATTTTGAATTTCTCTGACATTTTTCGCAGCCAACACCTTACTAAACAAATGATTAGATTGAAAAATTAATTGAGCAAATTGAGCAATTCGAATAGTAGGAAAATTGGCAGGACGCATTCTTAAAAAACGCCAACTAGTTTTTTCCATCGGAGTTAATTGATATTTCTTTTGCAAAAATTGATACTCATCTTTTAGGCGATTGGGGTATTCATCTCCAAAGTCGTCATCTAGCAATCCTGACTGTCCAAAGAGCAATGCTTCTATTTGAAAAAGATCGTTTTTATGCTTTGCCAGAATACTTAAAGGTAAAGTTCTTGCAAGCCGTTCGAAAGGTTCTGCATTTACTTTTATACCAAAATTTTTCGCTATAGCTTGATAAAAAGCAGATTCCCAATTATTAGTATTCCCTTTAAGCAAATCCTCTATAGTTATAGTTTTACATTCGATCCTCTCTACCAATAAACGATCTAACCAAAGTACTTTAGTCATATTCCCAACTTCATAAAAATGATGTTGACATGGGATCCAATATTCATTTTGCAAAAATTCCTGATAAACCTTTGAAAGCTTGGAGGAGATTCGTTTTTTTAATTCAAGACAAGGAATTTTAGAACCATTTTTACGACTTATTTTCTCATCTTCATCGAGCACAACGTGTAAAATCACATTATCATAAGCAGGATTAGATTGATGGTTATGTGCTGTCCAATCTGATGAATTTAGATGCATTTCCACATTTCCAGCCCAAAGTGTTTTTCCAATTTCTATACGTGCATTAATGAAATCAGGGCCAGAATGGTGATTATGTTCACCTATCATTTGAATTCTAATTGGCTGTCCATCGGTGGTTCGAAGGTTAGAGGAATCGTACCTTTGCAGCCTCCAAACATAATGAAGCAAGTCTTCTTTCATAATATGCAAGTTGTTCTTTTTTAACTAAACTTACATAATTATAACGAAATGTAAATATATTGTTATTAATCAACTATCCTAATCCATAGATATTGTTTTTACTTAACTAATAATCAAAAAATATTTGCTTATTGACATTTTACATTAAATAGCAAAACATTATACACCTTCGTTTATTTTAACTTGATTTTTTTATTGCACGTAAATTTTCTTTTATCGAAAAACTAGATGAAATAATTTCCTTCTAATAATTCCGATCGGCTAAAACTGTAGTACCATTCCAATTTCCTCTATTTAAGATCAATGAACCAAGTCAAGCCATGCTTCGAAGTCTGCTATAAAAAACATAATTAATCCAAGTACCAGTTAGACCTATTTTTAGCCTGATTTTTTGAAGTGTATAATTTTGAGAAGTTGCCCCACTTATATTTTCAACCACATCATATAAAAGTCGATAAGTAGTATTTTGAAAATCCACCGATCACCAGCATCTGCTAAATATTACAAACAAATTAGATCCTAGCAGTTTGAACTAGGCACTCCATCATCCAATCCTGTGGACATTGAAAACTGATGTCTGAAAGTAATTAAATCTTCTTTGCTCGAAGGTTGACTCATCCACCCTACTCCTAAATAATTTGACATTTTATCATCCAAATCAAGCAATCCTTCCTCTTGTGCGACTCTTTCTAAATACCTAGTCAATGTTTTTTGCAACAGTCGCCCAATACATACTAAACACTATACTGCCCAAAGTCCTTATAATATTCCTAAAAGCAATTTTCCCATCTTTTAAAATGATAAATACTTTAGTATTTTTCACTGCTAAAAATGTAGAAAGAGAATCTAAATCATCGGTACAAGAACCAGTATTAGTTCGAGTCGTGGTTTCCCATTCATTTCCTAGGAGTGATGGGGAGTAATAGTTTTGAGCAGTTAGAATAAATGGGAATAAAAATATCAGGAATAAAAGTGTAAACCCTTTCGTAAAAAAAATTAATTTTATATTTAGACGGTTTACATGTTAAGCTGTTTAACTTTTAGAATGATTAGATTCGTTATCTTTTAATTGCGATCAAAAGTTAGCAGCTATTTTCTTTGGAATATTTTAAAAGTGTAATTGTGTTTGTTTTTTTCATCTGCTTCGTAGGCTTCTTCGCTAAGTAGTTTCCATTCGTCCATATTTATCTCCGGAAAAATGATATCACCTTCCACTTCCAATTCTACTTCAGTCAAATACAACTTATTAGTATATTTCATTCCTAATTCATAAATCTGTGCACCTCCGATTATGAATACCTCTTCCTCTCCATTCTCTTCTGCAATTTTTAAGGCTTCTTCCAATGAATCCAAAACATAACAATTAGAAACAATGTAAAACGGATTTCGTGTCAAAATCATATTTGTCCTTTTTGGTAAACATTTACCAATGGATTCATAGCAATTTCGTCCCATAATGATATGATGATTCAAAGTCATTTTTTTGAAATATTTTAAATCTGCAGGCAAGTACCATGGTATATCATTATCTTTTCCAATAACATTATTTTTTGCTGTTGCGACAATTGTTGAAACGATCATTTTTTTAGAGATAAATTTAGGCTAATAAATAATATTAATTTCTAATTCCAAGCTTTAGTTTTTTTCAGTTGATTCACTTTTTGAGGCTCCTTTTTTCATAGAGCTTAATTTGGGAACCTTTCCCAGTTCTCCAAGTGTCACTATTCTCTCAGTACTTTCAGAGTCTTTCAAATGACCTCGAGTCTTGTTTGCGAAGGCATTCAGATTCTTTTGATTTTCTTTGTCCATACCAATCCATGTTCCATTCCCATTTTCAAATGGTGAAGTTGGAATTGTAAAGTAAATATTTTTTTCCTTAGATTCCTGATAAACATATCTCCAAACTGGAATATAATGATGTTCACCTAATGTAACTTTATTAGTTTCTTTACATTTTTCCAAAGTAATTTCGAAAATAAATCCGCCTTCTGTATTTGGTGTAGTTTGGCCTGAAATAAAGTTACCTAGTGAATAAGCAACCAATGCATTTTTATAGGTAGAATCTTTTTGAAGAATCTCCAGCTCCCGAATTGGTTGTACAACATGAGGGTGCATCCCAATAATTAAATCCGCTCCCAAATTGAATATTTTCTTTGCTAATTTTCGTTGTTTCTCATTTTCAACATATTTATATTCTTTACCCCAATGGGTAATTACTATAATAGCATCTGGTTCAAGTTGGTGCGCTAATTTCATATCTGTTTCGATCAATTTTTCATCTATGTAATTGACGATAACTGGAGGTCTTGTTTTGATTCCATTTGTTCCATAAGTGTAATTGAGGAAGGCAATTTTAAAACCATTTTTATATACAATCAAAGGATAATACAAATCTCTATCTTCCTGATTTTTGAAAGTTCCTGTTTGATAAAACCCGTAATCTTTGACGGTTGAAATTGTATTAATTACCCCTTTCTTACCCGCATCATTTGAATGATTATTAGCTGTGACCAGCATATCAAATCCTGCCAACCGAAGAGCTTTTGCCAATTCATTGGGAGATCGAAATTGAGGATATCCTCGATAAGGTGGCTGACCAGGAAGAGTTACCTCAAGATTAGCAATAGCCAGATCTGATTTCTCAATAATTGGTTTCACATATTGAAAACAAGGTTCATAATTATATGATTCATTTTTGGTAATTTCTGCTGATTCGATTTGGGGATCATGCCCCATTATATCACCTACAAATAGTAAATTGATTTTTGAAATACTATCAGATTCAATTTGTGCGGAAGTATTTTTTTCAAAAAAAAGCAGTAGAAGGGGAAATAAAAAAACACAAGGATTTAAGATGAAAAAATTCATTTGCGGAGGATTATTATTTTTTATAAAACTGGAATCTATCTTCAATCAATCGATAAAGACTTATGGATTAATTTTAATTAAATCAGAATCTAACATCCTATTTTCCCAAAACTTCTTTGTTGGAGAAATTTCTCCAGTTAAATATTTTTCAATCATCAGACTCGCGATAGGTGCTGCATACCTAGTACCCCAAACACCATGTTCCACGTATACTGCAATAGCTATTGTTGGATTATCTTTTGGCGCAAAAGCAAAGAAAACGGAATGATCCGCTCCTAGCGGATTTTGTGAAGTACCAGTTTTTCCACATACAGCTATACCAGGTATTGCTGCATTGGTTGCAGTTCCATTGATAGTAACTTTTTCCATTCCGTCAATTATTGGTAGAAAGTGCTTTTCATTTACTCTAACTTTTTTAGGATCCATTTTTTCGAAAAGCATATCTCTGTTCTTTTCCCTGTATCCCTTAATCAAATGTGGTTTGTGATACCAACCTTTATTAGCGATGATTGCAGCGAGATTAGCCATCTGTAATGTAGTTAGTTCAATTTCTCCTTGCCCAATTCCAATCGAAGTAATCGTCGGTGACCTCCAACTTCCCTTCTCTCGAGGATACATATTGTCATACGTTTTTGAAGTAGGAATATTTCCTCTTCCCTCATTCGGATAGTCTATCCCTAGTGATTGACCTAAACCAAAATCTGCCCAATAACTTGCCAATGTATCCAAGCCTGCATATGGATTAGTATATCCAAATTTATCCACAGTATTTCTTAACAAATTAAAAAAATATGTATTGCAGGAGTGTTGAATCGCTGTTGCTATATCTGGAACCGGCCCGCTATGGTGGCATCTTTGATGTCGTCCATTATTATTAAAAAAACCAGGACAATTTATATATCGATTAGGAGTTGTGACTCCCATTTCCATAGCCGCTAATCCCATAACTGTTTTAAATATAGAACCTGGAGGATATTTTGCTTGGACTGCTCGATCAAAAAAAGGTTTTAATGTATCAGATTGCAATTGTTCGAACGCCTCACCTCTTTTTCGATTGATGGTCAAAATATTTGGATCATATGTAGGCATACTTGTCATTGTCAAAATCTCTCCGGTTCGAGGTTCAATTGCAACGATACTTCCCGTTTTGTTGACCATTAGTTGCTCTGCATATGCTTGAAGCTCTATATCAATAGAAGAGATTAAATTTTTCCCAGAGATTGCTGGTAAATTATCCCTTCCACCCCTGTAAGAACCTACTTCTCTGCCTCTATTATCTTTCAAAATTAGCTCTCGCCCTTTTTCTCCTCTAAGACTTTCTTCGTATTGAAACTCTAAACCGCTAACTCCAATATAATCTCCACTTTTATATTTGCCCTCCGACTTATCAATTTGAAATGAATTTACCTCACTTATGTAACCCAACAAATGTGCTGCATTAGGATAAGGATAGGATCTTACATTTCTTACTTGAACAAAAAAACCAGGGTACTCAAAAAGATGCTCTTGAAACTGAGCAAATGTTTCTGTAGATATTTTTTTTAGAAAGGTGGTTGGCTGTCTCTTATCGTATCTATTACTTTTCCAATTTTTATTAGTCTTTTTTATAAAATCTTTTTTCGTGATATTGAGCAATTCACAAAATTCGAGTGTATCCATTTTGGGATCGATCTGATTATAGGTAAACATCAAATCGAACATTGCATTATTGTTGACTAACAATTTATCATTGCGATCAAAAATTAATCCCCGTGAGGGATATAAAATATTAGTTCCAAAAGTAGCAGCTTCAGCATTCTCACTTGAACTTTTATCCCAAACTTGAATATAAAATGCTTTTCCTAACAATACAATTGCGGAAAGGAAAAATATGAATTGAATAACTCTCTGCCTATATAATAAAGTATCCTTCATTGAAAACTAAACACTTATTACTTAAAATTTAATCTCTTGGATTGAAAATCTTCAAATACAATAATATTATAACGTAAGAAACTACAAAGCTTGATATGGTTCTTAAGATGATTTCTACCCAGTATATATGGGTGAAAATACTTATTGTAAAATAGAATAAAAGATGGAAAAACATTAATAAACTCGAATATATCAGAAACCAGACAAATCCATAGTTTTTTATATTTGGACTATGTGTGATATTATAGCCTCCTCTAGGAGTTAATACTTTTAAACATAAAGGGCGAATAAATGCCAGAAAAACTGAAGCACTTGCATGAACACCGTAAGATATGTAAAAAACATCGACGGTCAAACCAATCAAAAATCCTAGAAAAATTAAAAGAGGATCAGGTATACGAATAGGTAATAATAGGATAAACAATGGATAAATCATTACATGTACATAATTGAAATCACCCCAACCAACAGTCATTTGTCTAAAAACCAAGACTTGAAGAAATACCAAGAATATGAATCGTAATGAATGTGTGAGTGTCGTATTATTCATCTTCTTTTCCCTCCTCTATTTCTTTAAATTCATCTCTAAATAAATTATTAACAATATATACATACTGGGTTGTACTTAGATCATTAAATAATTCAACTGTAATTAAATGAAAGTTACCACCTTGGGGATCCTCTTGTATTTCTTTAACTTTCCCAATTGGAAGTCCTCCTGGAAAATAAGATGAGGCACCACTTGTTTGGATAATATCGTCAATTTTTGGATTTAAATGTTTGGGTATATACCTCAGTTCCATCAATCTTGGATTCCCTATACTTGTCCAAACCATTGTCCCGAAGGCATTTAACCTCGAAATTTTCGCACTGATCTTTGAATCTCTGTGCAAGATGGACATTACTTGAGAGTACCGATTATTAGACCTAATCACAATACCTACAATTCCTCTACTATCAAATACTCCCATTCGATTATCAATTCCATCGACTATTCCTCTATCTACCGTAAGAAAATTGTTGGGTAGATTAATGGTGTTACTTACCACTTTTGCAGAAGTGTATGTGTACCGCTGTTCGAAATCTTCAGTCCTATATTTTGATGAATCTTGGTTTATGGTTTTCAAAAACTTAGCCTCATCTTGCTGCTGTTTTAATTCTGCAATAACTCCTGACAAACTATCGTTTACTGCTGACAAATTCCAATATTGAGTAATTTCTCTCCAACCATGAGTCATACTATCTGACATGATGCTCTTAGAATTATGGTAAATTTCTTTTTGGTTTTTATTAAAAGATACAACCATTGAAAGACATATGACTTCCAAAATTAAAAAAACCAAAACCCCACCACTTCTCGTAAATATTGCAAATATTTGTCTCATGCCAAAATAGGTAAGAAGTGATGAATGATAACTATGGGTAATGAATTTTACGAGTAGACCCCATAGCTCATCACACTTTGTTAAACGCTTTTTCTATCTATTAAAAAAGAAAACCGATCTGAATTCTTCAAGGCAATTCCGGTTCCTCTCACTACTGCTCTTAATGGATCTTCAGCCACATGAACTGGAAGTTTTGTTTTTTGCTCAATCCTTTTATCTAAGCCCCGTAACAATGCTCCTCCGCCAGTTAAGTGTAAACCAGTTTTGTAAATATCCGATGCTAACTCAGGAGGTGTAGTTTCCAATGCTCGTAAAACTGCATCTTCAATCTTACTAATTGACTTATCTAAAGCGTGAGCAATTTCTGTGTAAGCTACATGAATTTGTTTTGGAATACCTGTCATCAAGTCTCTACCATTCACAGCATAATCTTCAGGTGGCATATCTAATTCATGTAATGCAGAACCAACGTGAATTTTAATTTGCTCAGCAGTTCTTTCTCCAATAAGGATATTGTGCTGCCGCTTCATGTAGTTCATTATATCATTAGTAAATTCATCTCCAGCAATTCGAATAGATTGATCACAAACAATCCCAGACAATGCAATAACCGCAATTTCTGTAGTCCCACCTCCAATATCAATAATCATATTACCAATTGGCTCCTCCACATCTAAACCTATTCCAAGTGCAGCTGCCATAGGCTCATGAATTAAGTAAGTTTCCTTTGAATCAACATGATCTGCAGAGTCAAATACGGCTCTCTTTTCTACTTCTGTAATTCCAGATGGAATACAAATAACCATTTTTAAATGAGTAAAAAACTTTCGTCGATTTCCAGCCATATTAATCATTCCCTCAATCATACTCTCCGCAGCTTGAAAATCTGCGATCACCCCATCTTTCAATGGTCTAATTGTTTTTATATTATCATGTGTTTTTTCATGCATCTGCATCGCCTTTCTTCCTACCGCAATCGTTTCACCTGTTGCTCTATTTAAAGCAACAATTGAAGGTTCATCTATCACTATAGTTCCATCTTGGATTATCAGCGTATTCGCTGTCCCCAAGTCTATTGCCAGTTCTTGGGTGAAAAAATTAAATAATTTCATTTATAATTTCTCTATTTTTTAGTCTGTTTTTTTTAACAAAAAACTTTTACAACGGTTAAAAACTCTTTCGAAAACCAGCGTAAAGATAGCAAAATATTCGAAGTTCTCACATCATATTTGAGGTAGGAATTAGTAAAAATCATTCAACTAAGTTATACCCCAACTACTACTTCCCACATCTTTTCTTCGTTTAAATATTTTTGAGAAAGACTCATTAGTTCCTCTGATGTAATCGACTGAACACGTTCAACCATATTTTTAAAAAAGTCTTTTGGCAAATTTTCAGTCCTTGATATTTTTACTAATTCAGCCACATTAAATGCACCATCCAGATTCGTTAAAAAGAATCCCATCAAATAGTTTTGAACCATTTTCAATTCTTCTTTTTTGATTGGCTCATTTTTCAATTTATCAAACTCTTGATAAATACTATCCAAAGTCGGCCTAACAAATTCATTACCCACCTCAGTTCCAACATAAAAATACCCATCAAAATGCATAGGATCTAAAGCCGAAAAAATATTATACGTAAACCCTTTTTCCTCCCGAATACTTGACATCAATCTTGATCCAAAATATCCACCAAGTATCGTATTTAAAATATAGAAATCATTATAATCCTCGTGATGCCGATTAAATAATTTACATCCTAACCGTATTGCAGTTTGCAGAGTATTAGGCAAATGTATTTTTACTTTTTTTGCATCAGGAAAAGCTTCTATGACTTTACTTTTAATAACCTCCTTTTTCACTAGAGTTTTCCCAATATATTCATTGAGTAAATTGATCACATTCGTATTTGTTTTCCCACTAATTATAATCCTACAATTTCCTGCGTGAAAATTCCGGTCAAAATGATGTAATAATTCTCCTCGCGATAAATCATTATAAGTTTCTGCCTGACTGTTATAACCATAGGGATGTGCTGAGGAAAAAATATTTTCAGTAACCGCTCTATATGCCACAACATCATTCTTAGTCAAATCAACCTGCAGGCGTTGTTTATTATTTTTCTTAAAAATTTCTAATTCATCTTCTGGAAAGGCTGGTTCTAGTAGAATCTCAGACAATACACCTAATAACTTTTCAAAGTGCTTTGTTAGGCTATACAAAACTATGTTGGATGTATCCAAATTGACGGGTACATTCATCGTTCCCCCATAAAAATCTATCATTTCATGAATTTCCGATCCTTTCCTTTTTTTTGTCCCCTCTCTCAACAAAGCAGAAGTAGTTCTAGCCACTAATTTCTGATGTTCAAATGGCCTACCTGCATTAAAAATAATTTCCATCTTCAATATCTCTTGAGTCCCCATACTTATCTCATAAACGGGAATTCCGTTATCCAACTTATATTCTTGAAAATTTGGAATATGAATATTAGATATATTTTTAATCTCAGGTTGAATCGATCTATCTAGCATCCTCTATTTTTATTAAAAAAGTATTCAAAAAAATTTCACAAATTTACTCTTTTTTTTATCATAAAATGATTTACTTTCCTCATATATTCCACATCAATTTAGCGTATTTTTTATCTTGACAAATTCACACCTAATATTCCCCAAAAAATAGCAATCAACCTTATTAAATCCATAAATAATAGACATTCTGTGAATAAGGATTATTTCGATTTATAGAAGTCTTTGCATGAATCAATCATAAAAAAGTTATTAACATAATGTTGATGATTTATTGGAAAAATATGGTTTCTAAGCCTTATTTTTGCAAATTGAAATTAATTTTCGAACAAAAATTGTTCATCCTTAAAATTGAAAAAAATAGAACCACTATGAAGTTCAGCGTATCCTCATCTGATTTACTAAAGCATCTCCAAGTAGCGAGTGGAGCCATTGGATCCAATCCTGTCTTACCCATACTCGAAGACTTTTTATTTACCATTGAAGGTAGAAATCTGACCATTTCAGCAACTGATCTGGAGACAAGCATTGTTACTACTGTTGATGTGAATTCTGACGGAAATGGTCGAGTAGCTGTCCCTGCAAGAATACTGTTAGATACATTAAAAGAGTTACCAGGACAACCTGTCACATTCAATATCAATGAAGAAAACTACGGCATCGAGATTACGTCTGCATATGGAAAATATAAATTAGCAGGTGAGAATGGAGATGAATTTCCGAACATTCCTCAAGCAGAAGAAGTAGATACCGTAACTTTGAATTCAAGTTTATTGGGGAAAGCAATTTCAAAAACTTTGTTCGCAACAAGTAATGATGATTTGCGACCTGCGATGACTGGAGTTTATTTGCAAGTGGATTTTAATAAATTAACTTTCGTAGCAACTGATGCACACAAGTTGGTAAAATATACTTTCTCAAATGTCAACAGTCAAGTATCGACTTCTTTTATCATTCCTAAAAAAGCGTTGAATCTTCTAAAAGGTTCTTTGCCAAATGATGAGGATTTAAAGTTGTCATTTAACAACGCTAATGCCTTTTTTAGTGCTGGAAACATCCACTTAGTTTGTCGATTGATTGATGCACGTTACCCAGATTATAATGCAGTAATTCCAACAGATAATCCAAATACCTTATCTGTTCCAAGAAGTGATTTTCAAAATTCACTTAAACGTATTGCTATTTACGCAAATAAAACAACGAATCAAGTTATTTTAAATATCACAGAAAGTAGCTTAACTGTTTCTGCTCAAGACTTAGATTTCTCTAATGAGGCAACAGAGCAGTTACCATGTTCATATAATGGTGACCCTTTAACGATCGGTTTTAATGCAAAATTCTTAATAGAAATGTTAAATGTTTTAGATACCGAAGAAATTAAAATGGAACTTTCCACTTCGACTCGAGCTGGAATTCTTCACCCAACTGAAAAAGAAGAAGGGGAAGACATTTTGATGCTTGTAATGCCGGTGATGTTAAGTAACTAATAAAGAGTGATGAGCGATAAGTGATGATGAAAAATTATTATCACTTATCACTCATAGCTCATCACTTCCATCCATGAATCGAGAATTCTCCCTCAATATTATTTTTCTCATTTCTATTAATCTTCTGATTAAACCATTCTTTATATTTGGTATCGATCGTACTGTCCAAAATGTGGTCGGAACAGAAACTTATGGGATCTATTTTACACTTTTAAGTTTGACTTATCTTTTTGGAATCATCAATGATTTTGGAATTCAAAATTTTAATAATCGCTCGATTTCTCAAAATCCGAATTTACTGCAACAATACTTTCCAAATATTTTAGTAATAAAAACTTTGTTGGGTGGTGCATATTTGGTTTTCATTTTTTTGATGGCTTGGGTTTGGAAATATGATTTTGATGTTTGTCATATTTTATTTTTCCTTTCTTTAAATATGATTTTGGCGCAATTCATTTATTATTTTCGAAGCAATATTTCAGGATTGGGAATGTATCGAGTTGATAGTGTGATTTCGGCTTTGGATAAATTACTAATGATTTTTATTTGTGGAGCTTTGCTTTGGTTGCCAACTTTTGAAGGGGAATTTCAAATCGAATGGTTCGTCTATGCACAGACTGTTTCGTTTTTTCTCACCGCACTCATTGCTTTTTTTATTGTAAAAAATAAAATACCGAAACCATCTTATAACATTGACCTTACATTGATTAAAAATATTCTGAAAAAAAGTGCGCCCTATGCTTTGGTCATTTTTCTTATGTCCATTTATACTCGAATAGATGCTGTGATGATCGAGCGGCTTTTGGAAAATGGAGAAGAGGAGTCTGGAATTTATGGCGCAGGTTATCGATTATTGGATGCGAGTAATATGATTGGATTTTTGTTTGCAGGTTTACTGCTGCCAATGTTTGCGAAAATGTTGAAAGAAAAAATATCCATTTTGCCTTTAGTTAAAATGAGTGCGTTGATGATTTGGTCAGGCTCAATTACGTTGAGTTTCGCTACTTATTTTTTCCAAAATGAAATTGTAGAATTATTATACCTCGAAGCTACACCTTATTGGGGTGAAGTTTTGGGGATTTTGATGTTAAGTTTTATAGCGGTGAGTGGAACTTATATTTTTGGAACTTTGCTGACTGCCAACGGGAGTTTGAAAAAAATGAATTATATTTTAATTGTTGCTGTTATTCTAAATATTGTTTTCAATTTTATGCTAATTCCAAAATATGGTGCTTTAGGGGCAGCTTGGACAACTTTAGTAACTCAGTTCTTTTCTATGTTTGCTCAGGTAGTTTTGGTAAAAAAAGAATTTGGTTGGAAAACTAACCTTAGGGAAACCTTACGAATTTTAATTTTTTGTATTTGTATTGTTATAATTACCTACGGTTGCTATAATTATTTAGGAATAAATTGGGTAGTTCGATTTGGACTAAGTTTATCTGCAGGAATCGGTCTAGCATTTTTACTTGGATTAGTGAATTTAAAATTTGCTTTTGATTTTTTGAAAAATAAATTCTAACCTCCTAGTAAAACACCCTCCTCTTTCCTCGCTTTAAGAATAAAAGAGATCGCGATGGAAAAACCCAATTTAATTTTGAAACCTAAGTTTTGAATATTAAGCTCTGATAAAATAATGACTGAAATTTAAGCAAAATTCAATTTTAAAATGGAGAAAAGCGTTCCAATTAATCTTGGGTTTAGTGCCATTTAATTAGAATGTATTTACATGTTATTCAACATCATGCTAGTCGGATAATTAGAATTGTCGGAAATGATACAACATAAGCAGGTTATTATTTGTCTTTTTTAGTAGGGATCTAAGTCTAGATGAGTAATTTTATGTTTTTAACATTGTATTATATAGTTTTGCCCAAACCTCCTCAAACTAAGTTAGCATCAATCGGAACAGAGAAAAAAGGGTTTGATCTAATGCCCTGTTATTTTTTAATAGAAAAACAACCGTTCAACACTTTCACTAAAAAGAAATTTATTATCACTAGTAATTTTACCAACCTAGATTTAATTTACAATAACAATAATTTAACACCAATCTCCAATCATTCTACTTTCAGATTTGGTAACTTTAGTTCCGTTTTAATTTTTAACTAAATGTAATTATTATGAAAAAAATAAGCTTTCTATCTATTTTTGCATTCCTCCTTGGATTCAATGCCTCCGCTCAAGCTCCCAATCAACAATTAGCAAGTAACGATTATGCAAAGGCTTTCGCTAACTTAATGAACACCAAAAATAAAATAGAAAAAACACAAGGTTCTCCATATGTGTTTGATGAATGGGAAAGTGGAATTGTCGTTTTCAGAGGAGAAGAAGGAGGAGAATTCAAAAATATAAAAATTGATTTGATGAACAATCAATTGGAAGTATTGTACATGAATACAGAAAAAGTTTTGCCTGCTAAAGATTTTAAAATGGTTAAACTTAATCGCCCAGATTTAAATGCAAATACTTTTTTCCAAAAAGCCTCTGACTTCAAATATGGAGGAAAACCTTTAGAAGGCTTTGCTCAAGTAACTCCAGTTGGAGACAATTTCAAAATCGTAACCATACATTCCGTTCGAGTAATTCAGTCAAGTATGAATGCCAAAATCGTTGGGGCAAATCATAAAAAAAGATTGGCTAGAGATAAAAAAACTTTCTTTCTAAAAAAAGGAAAATTATATCGAATCAAAAAGAGGAAAAACGTATATAAAATCTTAACTAAGAAACAAAAGAAATTAAAAGCATATATTTCTGATCATGATTTAGGAGTAAAAAAAGAAGCTGACTTGATTAAGATTCTTAAATATTACGAATCAATGTAATTTTGATTTTTTTGTAAAAAACCGCAAAAGGGAAATTCTCTTTTGCGGTTTTTTGTTTTAAGTAGTTGGAAAAAAGAAAGCGGATAGTTCTAAGGATAAGATTTTTTAAATAGTTTTTCTTAAAAAATCATTGCATAGTCTGCACTACGGAATTATTTTTTAGGAGAAAATATTGGAAATAGATATTCTTAGAAAATACGTTTTATATTGTCTAACTACTTAAGATTTTCCTTCTACATAATCTCTCAAGTATTCGAAGTATTTTCCTAAATCTCCATTTTGAGTAACGCTGGCTCTTTCAATTACCCCGTCTTCCTTTTGTTCCAATAATTCTTGAAAAATATGTTCGATAAATTGTTCCCCAAATGCTTGCGAAGCATCTCGTGGTAATTCATTTGGCAAATTATCAATCGTCATCATGTCAATTACACTTGCTTGATGTGGAACTGCCTCTGCCTCTGCAATTGGATCATATCCAAAAATTGGATTCGCAATAGTCGATGCTCGAAGAGTTGAAGGTATCGAAGCAACTGGCGCAATATCACAAGTCACATCAGCGATAACTTTGATTCGAAAATCGCTCTTCTTCATTTCTTCCTTAGTAAAAAAAGCAGGTGCCTTGTTATCCCAATAAATTCCATTTATCATTAAATCACTTGCTTGTATATAAGGTGTAAAAATGGACTCGTAGTTTTGAGGGTTTTGGAAAAAATCTTGAAGATTGAAAATCTCTCCATCCTTATGAGCTGCATAATCGACACAATCTAGTTGAGTAAAAACAGCATGTTGAAATTCGTTTTCCAAAAAATCTTCTGGTGATACATTCTCGATATCCATATCCTTCAAAACTTGTGCGGCACCATTAGCTACTCTTCCTTTACCTGTCACTACAATTTTCATTGGTGGCAAATCCAATCCTTTATAAATAGTTTTCGCTTCAGAATAATCATGGCAATCTTTCATTCTCTTCAAATTAAATTCACCGGTCCGATTTCCATAAGTCATCACACCATTGTGCGCTCCAACCATTCCTGCAAATTTTCCAAAAGCAATAAGTCGTTGACCTCGTTCATTGGTTAAAACCTCATAATCGAGTAATCGAATATTTTTTTTCAATATTGCCAAAAGTAAATCCCGATTGTACGATTGTTTCTTTATCGTATGGGAAAAGAAAAAATAGGTTTTATTTGAAATTAATTTCCCTATCGGTACTTCTTTAACTCCCATCAAAACGTCACAATCTGATAGGTCTTCTTGAAGAGATATACCGGCGTCGTGATACGATTCATCATCAAAACATCGATTTGTAGATGGTTGAACGACAACTTGTATTTTTCCTGGCTCATTTATAAATGAACATTGCTCAGGCGTTAAGGGAACTCTCGAATCTGGTGGTACTTTTTCTTCTCTAATTACTCCAATCTTCATATGTCACAATTTATTTTAATTAAATTAACTAAAAACGTGGAAATAAATTTATATTTTTATTTTTGAATGTCACTTACTCATTTTTTTTAACTTTTCACCTCGAAATTTTAAAATTTTCACCAGAAAAAGATCCGTGACAGTAAAAGTGAACATTGGCACAAGAATTGCCATTTCTTTAATCAAACGTAATTTTTAAAATTCAATAAACGAAATCCTAAGTGCTTCCCTATTATCTTCCCTAGATAAAAACTGAATATTCGTATACTTTACCTAAACCTTTTGATGGCTTTCATCGCCGAAGTACACCAAATTTAGACAAAATCATGCAAATCTTGACATTCTGTTTTATTGTTATTCTCCTTTCCATATTTATTAGCATCTCAAATAGTAAACCAAAATTAAATCTCAAACAAATTGAAATTTTATCGGCAAAACATTTTTACCATATTTTTTACTTAAATGATCTTGGTAATATTTTATTGATTGATTTTGACATACTATCTGAAAAGGTAAAAACAGTAAAAGTAACAAAAAATGGGGAGTTCATAAAAGTAGAAGATGTTTCAGAATTTGCAAAAAATAGCATTTATGAATTAGATTTAAACTCCTTATGTAGAGGAAATTATACGATTGAATTAATAACCAATAACCAACAATCAATTACAAATGAATTAAAAATAAATTAGTTTCAGTTAGTTTTTAAGTTAAAATTATCATGACTTTTCTGAATTCCTATATTTTTACGGTAAATAAAACCATAAAGAAGGAAAAAGGTAGAGGTAGCTGCACTTACATGAGAAAATCATTGAAAAAAAAACGGCTCATCCATTTCTGAATAAGCCGTTTTCCTTTTCTTATAATAATTCAGGATTATCCTCCAAAATCATCGAATGCTACATTTTCTTCAGGAATTCCCCAATCATCTGCCATTTTAATAACAGATTGATTCATCATTGGAGGTCCGCAGAAGTATAATTCTAACTCTTCTGGTTCTGGGTGTTTGCTCAAAAACTCATCGATTACAACATTGTGAACATAGCCTTTAAATCCATCACCCTCTGGGTCATCCAAATCTTTTTTCAGTACCCAGTTATCTTCTGGTAGTGGACCATCCAAAGCAACCGCAAATTTAAAGTTAGGAAATGCCTTTTCTATTTCTCTAAATTCCTCAACATAGAATAACTCTTGCCGTGTTCTACCACCATAGAAGAAAGTTACTTTTCGACCTGTTTTCAGGGTATGAAACAAGTGATACAAGTGAGAACGCATCGGCGCCATTCCTGCACCTCCACCAACATACAACATTTCTGCTTTTGTGGGCTTGATAAAAAACTCACCATATGGTCCAGAAATGGTTACTTTATCACCTGGCTTACAACCAAAGACATAAGAAGAACAAATGCCTGGGTTAACTGGTAGATACCCCTCCCATTTACGTTTTCCTGCACTATCTACACCCCATTTGAGTGGAGGCGTCGCAATACGAATTGTCAATGATACTATATCTCCTTCCGCAGGGTGGTTTGACATAGAATAAGCCCTAAAAACTTCCTCATCATTTTTCATATTCAAGTCCCACATCTTAAAATTATCCCAATCCTTTTGAAATTTGTCTGGAGTATCATGATATTTTGGATGTGCTGTAATATCCATTGACTTGAATGGCACCTCTATTTCAGGAACATCTACTTGTATATAACCACCTGCCTCAAAATCAAGATTCTCTCCCTCCGGAAGTTTTACAATAAACTCCTTAATAAAAGTTGCCACATTGTAGTTGGAGACAACTTCACACTCCCATTTTTTAATTCCAAAAATTTCTTCTGGAATTCTAATCTCCATATCCTCCCTAACCTTTACTTGACACGCAATTCGCATATTTTCTGCTACCTCCTTCCTAGACAAGTGATTTAATTCTGTAGGCAAAACATCTCCACCTCCGCTGTCAATATGACATTCGCACATCGCACAAGTTCCACCTCCACCACACGCTGATGGGAGGAAAATATTCTCACCTGAAAGAACAGTCAATAAAGACGAACCAGGTTGCACCAAAAGTGGGTTCTCTGTATCACCATTCACGACAATGGAGACATTTCCTTGAGGTACTAATTTCTTTCTTGCTTGAATTAACATCATTGATAACAATAATATCACGATAACAAATACCATCCATGCAAAAGCCAATGTTGTAATACTAAATAAAAGCATATTACCTATTTGTGTTTATCAAAAAAATTACTTTTTACGCCAACCGAAAATCAAAACACTACTAATCTTCGTAGTTCTCATCTTTGATTTTAAATTAACAACGAACTTTTCTATAAAACAGTTAATGAACTAATTAATTAATTTCCTACAGAATAAACGGTTGGATCGATTCCCATCAAACTCATAAATGCCATTCCCATCAATCCAGTTAAAATAAACGCCATTCCTAATCCACGCAATGCCGGTGGAACATTTGAATATCTTAATTTTTCTCGAATTGCAGCTAAAGCAATAATTGCTAAAAACCATCCAAACCCTCCTCCTAAACCAAACGCTACTGATTCTGAAAGGTTGTATTCTCGTGAAACCATGAATAATGAACCTCCTAAAATCGCACAGTTTACTGTAATCAATGGAAGGAATATACCCAATGAATTATATAATGAAGGAGAAACTTTTTCTATCACCATCTCTACTAATTGTACCATTGAAGCAATTACCGCAATGAACAAAATAAAACGTAAAAAGGTTAAGTCTGTTCCAAAAATTCCAGTTTCACCTAATAAATATTCATTGATCACCCAGTTGATTGGCATAGTTACCGCCAATACAAAGATTACTGCTAATCCTAAACCAAAGGCTGTTTTAACAGTTTTTGAAACGGCAAGGAAAGAGCACATTCCAAGGAAATAGGCCAAGACCATATTTTCAATAAATGCTGATTTTATAAAAACATTAAAAAATTCCATATTGAATTTTATTTATTTTTTTGAAAATAGAAACGAAAACTGCTTAGGAAATATCAACCAATTTAGGATTTCTACTTCTCTGCCACCAGATGAAGATCCCAATGATAAACATTGCTGCAGCTGGTAAAACCATTAAATTGTTATTAGCATACCAACTAAAGTAACTTCCAAACCCACTTTCTGCTGCAGTATTGATCCAGTAAGTAGTGGTGGCATTATTTGCTCCAATGATAAATACCTCAGCTGGGCTTCCTACGAATAATGTCCCTTTTCCAAATAACTCTCTGAAAAAAGCAACTATCAACAAGATCAATCCATAACCTAGTCCATTTCCAATTCCATCTAGGAAAGATTTCCATGGTCTGTTCGCCATAGCAAAAGCTTCCAAACGTCCCATTACGATACAATTAGTAATGATCAATCCGATGAATACAGATAGTTGTTTATACACTTCAAAGCTAAATGCTTTCAATACCAATTCTACCACAGTTACCAAAGTTGCAATGATTACCAATTGGACAATCATACGAACTTGTGTCGGAATATTATTTCGAAGTAATGAAGTTGCCAAACTTGAGAAAGCACAAACAAAAACTACTGCGATAGAAATCACGAACGAAGGAAATACCTGCGTTGTAACAGCCAATGCAGAACAAATCCCCAATACTTGAATTGTAACTGGATTATTGTCCATCAATGGATCAGTAATTAATTGCTTTTCTTTTTTTCCGAAAGGAAAGCTAGGCTCTTTAACTTCTACTATATTTGAAGTTGCTGACTCTGCCATATCTTAATTATTTTGTTCTTCACCATATTACTGATCAAAGAACGAATTATTTAAAAGTTTTTAAAAATTGAAAATGAGATTAAAAGTTCCAATTTCTATTATTTCATATTTTTAGCTGCATCCAAAACTGGCTTATAATTAGCCAATCCTTCCACAAACATATCAGTTACACCATCACCTGTGATCGTTGCCCCCGATATTGAATCTACCTCGTGAGTTTTATCCTTTGCACCACCTTTCCGAACGATAATAGATTTATACTCTCCAGCATCATTGTAGATTTTTCTACCTTCAAATTGTGATTTAAAAGCAGGACTATCTTTAATCTCTGCTCCCAATCCAGGCGTTTCTCCTTTATGGTCAAAGCTAACACCAACGATAGTATTGAGATCACTTTTCAAAGCAACTGTTCCCCATATTTTATCCCAGAGTCCTTTTCCATAAACGGTAACTACGTAAAACTTTTCTCCTCCTTTTTCGTAAACCCAAACTGGAAAGGCTCGTTCCTTAACCGCTAGCTTATTGTTCTTATCTCGATTTTTTTCTAAATCGATAGCAACCATATCTTGAATAGGATTTCCCTCGTAATCAAAGACATATCCTTTTACTTTAGCGAACTCAGATTCTACTTGTGCGTTATCCCAATTTTTTGGATCTTCTCCAATTTGAGATTTAACAGCTGCCAAAACTCCTTTTTTATTAAAGATAGCTTCGTTGGCATCTGCTAATGGTTTCGTTGCTTCTCGCAATCCAGTTAACCCTACGGCAACTATGGTAGTCATTACGAAAACAAACATTAAGACTTGATTTGTACTATGCACGTTTTAATCTTTTTGTCATGTTAGATTCTAACACGTAGTGATCAATAAGAGGAGCGAAAACATTCATGAATAAAATCGCCAACATCCATCCTTCTGGATAGGCTGGGTTCATTACTCGAATAATTAATCCAACTGTTCCAATAAAAAATCCATATATCCATTTTCCTCTGTTTGTAGAAGCTGCGGTTACTGGATCTGTAGCCATAAATGCCATAGAGAAAAAGAAACTTCCCATGTAGAAATGGTAGTACCACGGAATTTGTAAATAAGATAAACTTGGGTCTTCATAACCTGCAGTAAATCCATTCATCAACATTCCAGTTAATGCACATCCGATAATCATTCCGACCATTACTCTCCAACTGGCTACTTTCATCGCAACTAATGCTGCGGCACCAACTATAATAAATGGTTTACAACTTTCACCAATTGAGCCTGGTAATCCTCCCCACCACATTTGTGTTGGCGTATATACTTCAGCTACTGCTGCCCATCCTCCAGTTTTTGCTAAACCAAGTGGTGTTGCTCCTGTAAAACTATCAGCTACAGCAACACCGCCTTCACCAAATGTTCTCCAACCGAATGCACTAAATAGATTATCAAAAACACCATGCGACCACCAATGGTAGTAGGAAACTTGTTGTTTCACACCTTCGGCAAGTTGCGCTGCATCAAATTCTAATCCTGATACCCAAACCTCTTTTCCACTAATCATGGTATCTCCTGCCATTTCCGTAGGATAAGCAAAGAAGATAAATGCTCTTGATAATAAGGCTACATTAAAGATGTTCATTCCTGTTCCACCGAATGCCTCTTTTCCAATAATTACTGCAAATGCAACTGCCAACGCTAACCAAATCAATGGCACATCTGGCGGCATAATCAATGGAATCAATGCTCCTGAAACTAAAAATCCTTCTTCAATGGCATGTCCTTTTTTAGCTGCATACCAAAACTCGATACCCAAACCAACTAAATGTGCAACCACGAAAATCGGAATGAGTTGAATCAAACCATAAGTAATTTTCAAATGAAAAGCATCTAGAAAATCTGGATACATTCCAAGTGCAGCGAAGTGCTGGTGTCCAATATTTAATGAACCAAAAGCATAACACAATTGCAAAACTAAAACCACATGCACCATCAATCTTTTCAAATCCATACCATCTTTGATATGAACACCACCTTTAGTTACAGTATCTGGCGCATAGGCAAAAGTGAAGAATCCATCAAACAATGTGTGTAAAAATGGAGACGACTTTTTGTCTGGTTCAATTTTCTTTAAAAATTTTAATAAACTCATGTTATTAATTTATTTTAATTTAACTAACTGGTAATCAAGTAGTTAATATTTATTATTGGTCGCGCATAGCGTCCAATCCTTGTTTTAAAATACTTTGCAATGGTTGCTTTGAAGTACAAGCAAATTCACACAATGCTACATCTTCTTCTGCTAATTCCAACAGACCTAAACCTTCCATTCTCTCGAAATCATTTGTGATGATCGCTTTCATCAAATGTTGTGGATAAATATCCATAGGTAGGACGCTTTCATACTGTCCAGTTACAACAAATGCTCGCTTCTCACCATGTGTATTAGTATTCGCTTGAAATTTCAAATCTGGGTATAAACCATTTGGAAAAGTTCCTGAAATAGTTGGACGTGGAGCTAAAGGCAACAACCAACCAAACATTTCATATTGATCTCCTTCTTCTAAAACCGTTACTTGATCATCGTAATATCCAAGGTAACCTTCCGTTGAAGTTTGTTTTCCAGAAAGCACATCTCCAGATACAAATCGGATTGATTTTCCTTCTTCCAAAGGTTTCAAATTACCTTTTACTAAACCTTCGATACTTGCACCGAGGTAAGTTTTTACATACTGAGGTGTTTCTACCTCTGCACCAGTAATAGCAACCATGCGGGAAGCATCAAATTTTCCTTCTGTAAATAAATTACCAATCGTGATGACATCTTGAACACCTGCTACCCAAACTTTTGAGTTAGAGGTAATTGGAGCAGTATGGTGAATTTGAACGCCTACATTTCCAACAGGGTGTTTCCCATGAAACCAATTCTTATTAACACCTTCTACTTGAGTAAAAGCATGATGTGGCGCTTCGCTACCTTTTGCGTTTAAACCCAAATGAACAGGAGCAAACTTCCCTAAAACTTCTAAACCTTTTTGAAAGGCAGCTTCATTGCCATCTATTACATAATTTAAATCTGGAGCCAAAGGAGCAGAATCAAATGTAGAAACAAAAATATTTCGAGGTGTATCGATTGGGTCAGCCACTAAATTAAAAGGCCTTTGTCTTAAAAAAGACCACGCACCGCTAGTCATCATAAAACTCACAAGATCCTCTCGGCTACAATCTTCCAAGTTCGGCACATCAAAAGTTCGATAACTCATTTCTTTATCTGCCAAAATCACTACTTCAGCAATCGAACGTTTTGCACCTCGATTAATCGCAACGACTTCTCCACTAACTGGAGCAACATATTGAATTTCTGGTCTTTTCTTATCAAAGAAGATAGAATCCCCAGCTTTTACTTCATCACCAACAGACACTATTACTTTAGGTATAGGTGACATGCCTATAAAATTGGTTGGTTGGATTGCAAAAGTAGTTACACCTGCGCCGTCGTTAGTTGATTTTGTAGCTTCACCTTCTAACAAGATATCATGTCCTTTCTTCAAAAATGTAACCGGACCGTCAACATAATTAGGTGCACTTGCACCAAACAATTCGTTGAATCTTGGAAAGATCGAATAATTCGTGCCTGTCTTATCTGCACCAATTTCTTTTGCTTCGATTTTTAAAAGGTTGTCCGATACCATAATAATAGCGCCAAGAATAATAAATACTGCAATAGCAGCTAGCGCTGTTAATAGGTAATTTGTTCCTCCACCAGAAGATTGTGCCGAAGCTACGGAGGTAAAATTTAAGAAGAGAAAAAGGAGAAAAAACCGATTGATTTTGCTTCTCAAAATTCAAATATTTAATGGTAAAAAATAAGTTTGAAAATACAATAAACGTTAATAGAATTAACGCTTTATGAAATATTCCGCAAAGATATAAACCTTTTGAAATTTTTAAATAAGTAAGGATGTGTTTATATTGGAGAAAAGCTATTTAGATGTTTTCTAAATAAATACACATTTACATCTAAATCTCTCTGCACAAGGATCAAAATTTCCTTAAGTGTTATACTAGTTGATAGTTAATTTTGTTTGGCATAAAATTCATTAATTATTCAGCTACCAAATAATTGACTTCAACCAAGGAAACCATTAGTAGCAGGAAAGTTTGCCCAGGATCTTTAAATACAAAGAACTATTACGTTGAAGACCTTTTCTAGAAAATACAAATTCAGATTCGCAGCTACTATACTCTCCAAGAGGAAAATCAAATCCAAAATCAAAGGCAAAACTTAATGTGAACTTGTTCTTCAAAACTGTTCTAAACCCTGAAGATATGGCAAGTCTTAAAAAGTTTAATTTTGGTCTATCATAGTTAAGACTATAGGCAGCTTTTCAACTCCTTCGAATCTTTTATTAGTATCTGCGTATTTTATTGGGGTAGCAGTAGAACGAGAAAAAAAAATTTATATCCCATGAAGAAACCAAGTAGAGATAATGACCTTATTTTTCTTTTACTTGTTTTATACAAACCTAACCCTAAGCTTTGGGTACTTATCCTATATTTTAAAGAGGACTGTCCAACGAAACGAAGCAATGCACTTTGCCTGCTTGAAAATTGCTGATATCCAACTTCAAAAAAAATGTACCTGTAACGATTATAAACCCGCGGATTCTTCCTTTTTAACTTTGGATTACTTTTTATTATTTCCTCCATTACCCCATTCACATAATCACTAACTGGATCATTATACAAAATAAATCCAATTCTCAATAAATCGTCAAAAGCATAGGTACTTTCGAGATAGAATTTATTCCCATTATTATCTCGATCAAGTTTTTCATAGTTATCCTTGACGATACTTTAATTATATTTTTCTTGGGAAGGCATCGTATAATCCTTTGGAAGTTCTCCTTCATTATAGAGTCGATCATACTGTGAATTTTGTCCAAACTCAATCGCCTCATCCCTTTTGAGAAGGCCTACCGAAGTCAACATCAGTACCTAAATAAGCAATGCTAAAAAATGTTCTCTCATTATTTTTTAGAAGGAGAATAAAATCGGATTCAGCATTCATCCCCATCAATTGTTTAAAGTAAAGAACTCCAAAAAACTCAATGAATTCGCCAAACCCGAATAGCATTATTCGACAATTATAATTTAAATAGGAACTTTAAATTGAAAACAATTGCCCTAAATGATTTAAAATATCAGATGTATTCTTAAGAAAATAACCTTTGGGGAAACTGAAGACTAACTCCCATCATTAAATCAAACTTCTTAGATAACAGATATTTTAGATTATTTCTGATCTCAGAACCTACTAGTGGGGTAGCAATTTCATAATGCACCCTCGTAAAATTAGTCAAAAAAACAAACCAGCAACTTCGACCTAACCATTGCTAAAATGAAATAAGTAGATAAATAAAAGCAATAGCAAAAATTTCTTCATATCTTTTGTTTTATCGTTGTAATTTTAAAGTGATGATGATACCATTTTATAACAATTAGATTACAAAATAAAAAAGACCTTATTTTTATTAAGTAATCTTTTAGCTTCTATTTTCTTAAATTCAGTTCCTGATTGCTAAAAAAAAAATGAAAAAAAGATGCCTTGAATGCACCGACGAATTCATTGGACGAGCGGATAAAAAATTCTGTTGTGATGGTTGCCGTAGTTCCTATAATAACAAACTCAATAGTGATACCACTAACTTCGTACGAAATATCAATAATATCCTTCGAAAAAATCGACGCATCCTTGCAGAGCTAAATCCGAATGGAAAATCCAAAACTCATAAAGATAAATTATTAGAAAAAGGATTTAAGTTCAGCTACTTCACTAATATTTATAAAACTAAAGCTGGAAAGATTTATTACTTTTGTTACGACCAAGGATATTTGCCGTTGGATAATGGTTGGATGGCATTAGTGGTCAAAAAGAGTTATGTAGAGTAATACTTTTAGCAACAAAAAAAGTGATGAGTGATGAATTTTACAAACAAGACTCATCACTCATGGTTCATCACTTACTTGAAAGGGTAATAAACGGACAAATAATTTCCTCTAAAGAAATCCCTCCATGCTGAAAAGTATTCTTATAGTATTTGTGGAAATGATTATAATTGTTGGGATATAGAAAGAAGGCATCTTCCTTCGCAAAAATAAAAGTAGAGCTCATATTTGGTCGAGGTAACTTTGCATCTTTTGGATCTCGGACTTCCAAAACATCTCGTTTATCATATTGTAAATTACGCCCCACCTTGTATCTTAAGTTTGTGGTAGTTTCTCGATCCCCTACAACTTTTGAAGCAGTATTTACTCTAATGGTTCCGTGATCAGTTGTTACTAAAAGTTGGCAGCCTCTCTCGGCTGCAGTTTGCAATGCATCCCAGAGTAATGAATTTTCAAACCAAGATCGAGTTAATGAACGATAAGCTTTTTCGTCGCCTGCTAATTCTTTGAGCACCTCCATTTCAGTTCTTGCATGTGACAACATATCAATAAAATTGTAAACGATTACTGTCAAATCTTTATTCATATAGTTCAAAATATTGTCTTGAACTTGCTTAGCTTTACTAACGTTAGTCACTTTTACATAATCTACCCTAATAGGTCTGTGAACAATACGTTTGACTTGCTCATTAAGCAAATCATGTTCACGCATATTTTTTCCACCTTGCTCATTATCATTCAACCACCAATCAGGATAATGCTTTTGAATTTCAGATGGCATCATTCCTGCAAAAATAGAATTCCGAGAATACTGTGTTGAAGTTGGCAAAATACTATAAAAATAATCTTCCTCTTCTACTCTAAAATATTCTGTGAATAATGGTTCTAAAATCTTCCATTGATCGAAACGTAAATTATCGAGCAATAACATGATCGTAGGTTTATCATCTTTTAACTTTGGAAAAACTTTAGTTCTCATCAAATTATGAGACATGATCGGAGTATTATCATCTGGATTACCAATCCAGTTCACATATTTTCTTTCTATAAACCTAGAGAACTCAGCATTCGCCTCGGTCTTTTGCATGGCAAGAATTTCTCCCATTTGAGTCGAAGTCGAAGCATCTAATTTGAGCTCCCAGTTTATAATTTTTTTATAAACATCCACCCACTTTACCACATCCAAACCACTATTGATGTCCATTGAAATTTGACGAAACTCTCGTTGATAATCTGAATTAGTTTTCTCGCTAACTAAATCCTTACTATCGATAATTTTTTTCAAAGTCAATAAAATCTGATTTGGATTAACAGGCTTGATCAGGTAATCTGTAATTTGAGAACCCAGCGCCTCTTCCATCACATTTTCTGCCTCATTCTTCGTAATCATAACCACAGGAAGATGTGGATTTGACTCCTTGATTTTTGCTAAAGTTTCTAGTCCAGTTAAACCGGGCATACTTTCATCCAAAAATACGACATCAATATTTTTAGTAGTTTCACACTCTTCTAGGGCATCATAACCATTACTAACTGCAATCACATCATAATCTCTCTTTTCTAGAAACATAATTTGTGGTTTCAATAAATCAATTTCGTCATCTGCCCAAAGGATTTTAATTTTTTCCATAAGATAATATATTGGTTTTAGCCCCGAGATTCAGGACATGTTTTATACATAAAATGTTAGAGTGTAGATATAGTATTTTATTTAAAATGATTTTATTAACAAAAACCCTAAACTTATTTTTTTTACAAAAAAACAAAAAAAACCTCATGTATAACTAAAAATGAAATTTTATCAACATTAAATTAATTTTAATACATATCTCTTTTTTCGTTTTGTTACCTTTAATACAGTGTAATCAGTTTTAAACTAGAAAATAAGATGCAACCCTTTTCATGGGTAATCCATCTAGTTATTACTTTTATCAAAGAAAGAAGATTATTTAAAACGGGAATAAATCTGATTTGAATAATTAAAACGTTTAGGATTCATTAGATATTTTTGCAAAAAAAAAAATCTTAGATTTTAGACATTTTGTTTATTCAATCTTTGAAATAATGTTGTTCGTTTTTTCAAAAAGGGAAAATTCAATAGCAATTTAGAAATTATGAATAAGAAAAAAATATTTAACGATCCCGTTTACGGTTTTACTAGTATTCCCCATGGTATAATATTCGACTTGATTGAGCACCCTTATTATCAACGATTAAGACGGATCTCACAATTAGGGCTTTCTCATTATGTTTATCCTGGAGCTTTGCACACTCGATTTCATCATGCTCTTGGAGCAATGCATCTGATGACTCATGCAATAGAAACCTTAAAATCAAAAGATGTAGATATTTCTAAAAAGGAAGCTCGCGCGGCCTTAATCGCAATTTTATTACATGATATAGGACATGCCCCGTTCTCTCACGCCTTGGAAAATACATTAGTAAAAGTTCATCATGAAGAATTATCTGAACTTTTTATGCAAAAACTCAATGAAGAGTTTAAGGGTAAACTTGATACCGCTATTCAGATTTTCCAAAATAAATATCCAAAGAAGTTTTTGCATCAATTAGTTAGTAGTCAACTTGACATGGATCGGATGGATTACCTCAACCGAGATAGTTTTTTTACAGGTGTCTCAGAAGGAGTTATAGGATCTGATCGTCTTATTAAAATGTTGACTGTAAAAAATAATGAACTTGTTGTAGAAGAAAAAGGCATCTACTCCGTTGAAAAATTTTTGATCGCTCGTCGATTGATGTATTGGCAAGTTTACTTGCATAAAACAGTTTTAGCTGCAGAACAAATGCTAATTCGAACACTGAAGAGAGCAAAGGAACTAGCTCAACAAGGAGTTGAATTGGAAGCATCAGAAGGTTTGAAGTTTTTTCTTTACGAAAATATAACAATTAAAGATTTCAAAAAAAATCGAAATATTTTACTGGAAAAATATGCTTCTTTGGATGATGTAGATATATTATCTGCTTTAAAAAGCTGGAGTAATCACAATGATTTTGTATTATCATATTTATCAAAAAGAATCATAGAAAGAAATTTATTAAAAATAAAAATGCAAAACAAGCCATTTAAAAAGGAATATGTGAAAGATCTTCGTCAAATAATCGCAACCAACTTAAAAAAAGACCGTTCAGAAACTAAGGATTATCTAGTTTTTGATGGAAAAGAATCAAATAGTGCTTACACAACGAACAAAGATGAGATTAAAATTCTCTATAAAGATGGAAAGGTAGTTCCAATGTCTGATGCCTCAGATCATGGTGTTCAGCCGAAAATAATTACTAAACATTATATTTGCTATCCAAAATATTAAAAAGTATGATTACAATGGTATTATAATTTTTTTTATATGTTATGATGAACTTACTTCCCTATAATTTTATTAATAACTTTTTATTAAACCAATAATTATTAAAATATGAAAAGATTGAACCTCATTTTATCTGTATATTTTATGCTTTGTGGATTTGTTGTCTTAGCACAACCAAGTTCTGAAATGCCACCAAATGGCGAGGCTGGAAAGTGCTACGCAAAATGTTTAATTGCTGATCAATACGAAACTGTAGCAGAGAAAGTTGAAACTAAAGCTGCAGGTGTTAGAACTGAAGTAATCCCTGCTACCTTTGAAACAGTTACTGAGCAAGTAATTGTTAAAGCTGCTGCTTCAAGGATGGTAGCAACGCCTGCAGAATATGAAACTGTAACTGAACAAGTAATGGTTACTCCAGAAAAAACCAAACTAGTGGCTGTACCTGCAGTGTACGAAACTTATAAAGAAACTGTAGAATCAAAAGCTGCTTCTACAAGGCTGGAAGTAATTCCTGCTACTTACGAAACAGTAACTGAACAAGTTGAAGTTACTCCCGCAAAAACAAAATTAATTGCAGTTCCTGCTGAATATGGTAAAGAAACTGAAAAAGTAGTTTCTAAAGCAGCTTCTACTCGTATTGAAGTAATACCTGCTTCTTACGAAAACATAACGGAACAATATGAAGTGGAATCTGTTTCCTCTCGAATTGAAACTATATCTCCTACGTTCGTAACAGAAACTGAGCGGATCGAAACTCGTCCTGCTTCAACTAAGTGGATAAAAAAAAGAGCGGATCGAAACTGCCTTTCTGCTGATCCTAATGATTGCCAAGTATGGTGCTTGGTAGAAGTTCCTGCCGAATACAAAACTGTATCCAGACAAGTAAATAAGGGTTGTGTTGGTGGTGATGGAACTCCTAACTCTAACTGCACCAAAGAAGTGCCTATTCCTGCAAAATTTGCATCAAGAATTTCTAGGGTTATGAAAACTCCTCCTTCAGAAAAAGTAGTTGAGATTCCTGCTGAATACACATCTGTAACAAAAACTGTGTTGAAAACTCCTGCTACCACTCGTGAAGAAATTATTCCTGCTGTTTTCAAAACTATAACTCGAAAAGTTGTGAAAACCCCAGCTACTACTCGAAGTATTGAAATTCCTGCAGAGTATGCTACTATTACTAAAACAAGATTAAAAACTCCTGCTACTACAAAAGAGGTAAAGACTCCTGCTGTTTTTAAAACAGTGAGTAGAAGAGTTGTTAAAACTCCTGCACAAACAAAATCTATTGAAATTCCTGCAGAGTATGCTACAGTTTCTAAAAAAGTTGTAAAATCTGCAGCTCAAACTAGAACTATTGAAATTCCTGCGGAGTATGCTTCAGTCAAAAAAAGAAACCTAGTAAAACAAGGTGGATTCACAGAATGGAGAGAAGTTGTTTGTATGAGTAATATCACAACTGAAATGGTTCGATCTGTTCAAAATGCATTAAATTCAAGTGGATATGACCCTGGACCAATCGATAACGTTTTAGGTGCAAAAACTAAAGCTGCTTTAATGAAGTACCAAAGAGACAATAACTTACCTGTTGGTCAAATGGATTTTGAAACTTTAAAATCTTTGGGTGTTAATTTCTAAAAATAAATAATCTTTAATTAGAATGAGCCCCACTTTTAATCAAAAGTGTGGCTCATTCTAATTAAATTTTAATTTTACTACTTACTAAGTGACTACTGAAGTATTATTAACTATCCTAATAAATTCCTCAGTCAAATTTTTACTTTTCATCTGCTCCCTAAATTCTTCCATCGTCGAAGAATAGATTAGGTCTCCCTTGTGGATAATTGCTAAATCATCACACAATAAATCAACTTCACTCATGATGTGCGAAGAAAAAATAACAGTCTTTCCATCATCTTTACAGTTCCGAATTAAATTAACAATGTTTTCGGCAGTAATCACATCCAAACCTGATGTTGGCTCATCAAAGATTACAACATCAGGATCATGAATCATAGTCCGAGCTATCGAAACTTTTTGCCTCATTCCGGTTGACAGTTGACCTATTCTTTTTTTTGCGAAATCGTGCATACCCAATAAACTATACAATTCATTCTTTCTTCGTTCATATACATCCTTTTTTACACCATACAGATCAGCAAAATATTTAGTTAATTCATTTGGTGTCAATCTTTGATACAAGCCAGTCGAACCTGTCAAAAAACCAATTGATGATCGAACTTTTACTCCTTCCTGCACCACATCGTATCCATTTATTTTTATTGTTCCACCGGTAGGTTTCAAAATAGTTGCCATCATTCTTAAGGTGGTTGTTTTCCCTGCTCCATTAGGTCCAAGCAAAGAATAAATTCGACCTGGTTGACAATTAAAACTAATATTATTAACTGCGGTAATCGTTCTAGCATCAGTACCAATTTCTTTACGTTGCTGTCTAGAAAGAGAAAATGATTTTGATAAATTTTCTACTTGTATCATTTTGATTGATTTTTCTTAATTATTGCATTTCAAAGATAGGACTCTAATCTTTTTATCCAAATAAACTCTTATTTCGAGTGGATACTTTTTAATAATCATTAAAACTATTAATATGTTCAACTTTGACACAACTTACTGGTTATCAAATTATTATGCCTAATTAGTAATCATTTCTCATTTTCAATAATTTATTGATAATTAATGTTTAGTTAAAAATTAGATTAAAAAAATTAGGAACATTACCTTTGGCCAGATAAAATAAAAGTTTACTCTATTTTTAGAGATTTGAATACATATTTTTTTACAAAATTTTTAAAATGAAATTAATACAAAAAATCACCTTTTTAGCCCTTGCTTTTATGCTACTTTTGGCTTCAGCTAATCCCCTCACGGCACAAAGCAAATATGGTCATATGAACTATGGCAATCTATTAGAGCAAGTTCCAGAACTTAAAAGTGGAAATACTCAGCTAGAAACTTACAGAAATCAATTAGTTAATCAAGGTCAAGATCGAGTAAAAAAATGGGAAACAGAATTGAAAGAATTCCAAGCTAAAGCTCAAGCTGGTGAATTAACAGGCCTACAGGTTAAACAAGCAGAATCAAAATTAGGAAAGGAAAAACAAGCCATCACAGCATTGGAGCAAGAAGTAAAGGATAAGGTAACTAAGAAAAGAGAAGAAATTCTTATTCCTATTTTAGATAAAGTAAATGACGCTATAAAAGTAATAGGAAAAGAAAATGGTTATTCTATGATTTTTGATTCTAGCCTTTATAATTTCATTCTCTCAGCTGAAGATTCAGATGATGTGACTGAACTAGTTAAAAAGAAATTAGGATTGTAATTAATAAAATAATGACAAGTACTCTATACATTAGAAGAGCGATGTTGAATATTCAGCATCGCTTTTCTTATTTTGAACTAGTATTTTGGGAAAGGGGATTAAAAAAAAACTAATCTTTACAGACCATACAGGTCGTAAATCATATTTCATCAATTCTAATTTTTCAAATTCTCTATCTTTCATGAGTTAATAACTTTTTTATGCCAAATAAGAAAACGACCTTATTCCCTCTTTATCTGATAATCTCCTTTATAAATTTATGGGCTGGCCATACAAACAATAATACTCTTATCTTTTTTTCAAAACCATTATTAATGCCGGTTTTGGCACTCTGGTTTTATTTCCAAACGAGGGAAAAAAATTCCTCTTTTCGTCAATTAATTTTATTTGCATTATTTTTTAGTTGGGGAGGAGATACACTCTTGATGTTTGTAGAATCAAAGGGAGAACATTTTTTCTTATTTGGATTGTTGAGTTTTCTTTTGACTCATATTTTGTACATTTCGGTCTTTTTTAAATCGGTCTCCTTAAAAAATGGTTTTATATGGAAAAATAAATGGATTGTAATCCCTTTTTTAGTTTTCTTTTTAGGATTTCAAAATTACTTACTTCCTGATGTGGAAAAAACAATGCAAATACCTATTTCAATTTATAGCAGCGTAATTATTCTGATGGTTATAGCTGCATTAAACTGGAAAGATTATATAAATAAGCAGGCCTTTAAATTTGTTTTTTGGGGAGCTTTACTTTTTATGTTTTCAGATTCTATTATTGCATTAAATAAATTTAAGTCAGCGATTCCTCAAGCCCATATCTGGGTAATGAGTTTATACTTATTGGGTCAATATTTGATAGTCCGTGGAAATATAGAAATGATGCAAAAGTAAAATAAAATAGTCAAATTAAGAATAGATTTTAGGATGTCAATACTTTACAAAATAAAAAAACTAGGCATTTGTATTACTAACATTACAAGCTAGCTTATGACCCAACCACGCCATAGGAAAATAAGCTCCGACCAAATCTAATACATTAAACCAAAGTGGTCCACCAACCATCACAACCATCGTTATTCCTCCCAATAAAAAGAATCCTCCTACCAATAAAGCAAAGTTAAACTTATTAGATTCTACAAACTTTGCAACAATAAAAGCTCCGACCAATGTTCCCAAAGCATGTCCTAAAAATGGAAATATAAAATTCTTTGGTTTAAGCAATAATATTCCTTCAAGTAAACCTTTTGGAGTTGTCATTTCTACTCCCTCTGGTGGAGGAATAATACTAGGTCCAATTCCAATTAATTTCATATTGATAAATCCACCCACTAGTATACCGACAATAATAACAATGATATTTCTCACTATTGAATTCATGTTTCAATTATTTTCCACATAAATATATTAATTTAAAAATATTATACCCTTTATTTTCAAATCTATAAATTGAATATTTAAGTATTTTGTCCTATTATTGAACGTCAAAAATTAATTAATCTTTAATTTAGAGTGTAACCAAATCAATAGAGGTTACACCTTACCTTTTTCAGACTATCGTACTTCACGAAAATAAAAAGTCTCATTTTTATTTTTTCCTCTTTATTACCAATCATAATATTAATTTGGAAGGTAGCCTAGGTTCATATCATTATCTGATAGACTTTGCTCTACTAACTTAAAGACAGCCATTGTGTAAACTAATTAAATATAATGTCAATGGTTTTTGGGGACTATGATTTGATCCAACTCGAGGTATTATTTCCACCTCTGATGAATGCCCCATTGAGGAAATTTAAAAAAATACTCTATTACTTTTGACTATGCTACTAAAATCTTTTACAGATTATCTCGACGAGGTTAATTCTTCCTATTCTGATTTGGAAAGTTTAGAAACGGTTAATGAAAAACTTGTTATCAACTATCTTAACAACATGATGAGGTAGGCACAATTCCTACACCTCTTTTCAGTAGAAATATAAGAGGTGATCACTCTAGCTTGGGTTGGTGCATTTTTTCGAAGATTACAATTCCTTATAATGCCATACCTGGAAAAAAGAGTCAGGAATTAGAAAAGTGGAAAATTGTTAAGTTTATCAGCTGTCTTTAATTTAAAGACAGCTGATCTATAGGTATAGAGAAACTATCACCTCTTACTGTATACGAACCATTTTCCTCGTTAATCTTCCAAATTTTGTTTGTAATTGATAATAAAAAACACCTGTACCATCGAAATCATATTTATCAATGGCTAACGTCTGCAACCCCTCCTCAAAATTTCGTTGTATACTTGTCAATACTTTTCCTGAAAGGTCAAATATTTTTAACTCTATGTAACTGGCAACGGGTAAATAAAAATTAATCTCGGTAGAATTACTGAATGGATTAGGTTGGTTTTGATATAATTTATACTGGCTTTCCACCACTCGTGTTGAAACATTCTCAATCTCACTTTTAAAGTGTAAATCAATATTTAAAATTTCATTTTCTACAGAATATGCTTCCACTTTTGTTATCCTAGAATTGATAAAAATTAAATCACTCAATTTCCCATCTCGATTAGCTCGAAAAGTAAAATTCAAAAGTGCCTGATTTTTCTCTAAACCAAAACCACCATTAAAACTAACAGTCACAGCTCCTCGTTCATCAAATACTGCATAATTACTTAAGGAAAAGTCTTCAGTTCCTTCTGATTTTAAATCAACAAATTCTAATACCCCTGAATCATAATTGAAAGTAAATTGATAGCCTTCTAATACTTCTTCTTCCTTTGACTTTAAATGAATCTCAATCTCCTCTCCAACTTTTACATCCTGATCATTTACATTAAACAACAATGTCCTTGCATATTCATCTCGTGTATCAACACCAGAATTCAAATTTGGATTTGCATTATTATTTACGTCCCCTATTTTCAAAGCCATGTAATTCATTTGCAATGTATCAGCATTTGTTGAAAACATGTATACATTGTTAGGCAAGACGGTAGAAAAAGGATCACTTGGGTCATCGAAAGTAAAATCCTCTTCCAGGAATAACCAAGAAGGACTATTAGGAAAATCAGGAACTAGTCCTAATATTACTTGTCGAATGTGGACTAAGTCAATTGTAGTAATCTCCTTTGAACGATTAACATCTGCTGCAATTATTTTAAATGGGGTATCTAAAGTATCTAACTGCAAAATATGTTTTTGAATCAAAGCCATATCAAAAGTGGTTACTCCATTTGCTGGATTATCACTCCTACTGAGTGTTATTGTATGTTCTTGACAATTTAATACATCCATTTCATACTCCCCAAAAGGAGAAGTCGTAGCCATACTATCATTTTCTAACAATACATCTACAAGTTGGATATTTTCTCCAAACTGATTTGTCACAACACCTGCTATCCCACTTGCTAAATTAGGATCACAAATATCATTATGAGGCATCGCTTCAAATACATTCGTCTGCATCAATGATATATTTGTATTTCGCATGATTATATCATGAAGTGTTGTATTTCTTATTTCAACAATTTCAGCGACAGACAAACTGGTATCATTCTCAAAATAAAAACGGTCTCCATCTCTCAAAACTGAAAATTGAAATTCCATGATTTCCATAATTGTTTCACCAAACAATGCATCTGTCATATGCTCCTCAGCCAACATACCTACCCAAGGGTCAATATTATTGATATCTCCATACAATTGCTCCAAAGAATAAGCAATCAACGTATCTGAATTTATTTCTGAAAAACTATTGTATGCAGTCAATCCAAAATCCGCTCGAATAGTGTTAAAATCCGGTAAGCCTCTTTCTCTTCCCCTATTAATGTTTATTGATGCCAGATCTAATCCACCTGCACCAGGAGGTCCAAATAAAAAATTACGAACATCATTAATTACCTTACAATCAAAATCTTGACTAACCTGTGTTCCCATTCCTTTAAACAACGGATCAATTCCTCCACCTAAAAAAAGTATTGATTGAGGATTAAAAAACGCTTCTTGTAATTCTAAATGGCCTCCAGCTATTTCATTTCCGTCATTATCAATTCTAATAATAGCACTGTTCAATAGAGTGTGTCCCATTCTAAAAGCTGCTCCCGAAAAGACGTTTAAAATTCTAGGGTCAACAGTATCATCGTAAGCTAGATAAGGAGCAAGTTGAACTCCCATCGAGGGTAACCATTCAGAATAGACGACATTTTGAATTAATCCACCTACCATTTTTCGAGCATGCTGATATAGTTCTTCGTCCGTCCAATTTGGATTATCTATCATTAAGGTATCACAAAGTCGATTGTGTTCACGAACAAATAGAGTATGAAAAGCAATCAGTAAAGGATTTTCATTTGCCCTAGAATCACCTGCTACAAAATGATAATTAGATGTTTGTACCGCGTCATCCATCAATGGAGAGTCATAGTCTACAGGCGTTGCAAAATTCCCAGTAAATGTATTCCAAGGCAATAAATTATAATTGGATATTTTCATTTTTCCATCTGAAAAAGTTCGAATCCATGTTGCTCTATCAATATCAGAACCATAAACATTAGAAGCATCAATCCATCCAGTAATTTCATTTCCATGTTGACGAGGATTTGACGGATCGGTTCCAGTTCCAGTCATTTTTTTGGAGCGACGCATAAAGATTAATGCAGTTCCTTGTCCAAATGGATCAAACCAAGGATCACCACTAGGGACTTGAACAAAAGCATTTTCACTCCCATCTCCCGTCAAGGAAATATCATGATCGATAAATTGACCGAAAGCCCAAACGAAGTCACTTAAATTCAATGGATCATTGAGCAAGGAGTCTTGCGCAAAAAGTGAATTAGAAATTGTCCTTGGATTAGGTCTTGATACACCCGATGGTGTTTCAACTCCATCCGAATAAGCTACTGTAGTGAATCTCTTTAGTTGTGTATGAGCAGCTCCCCAATCTAAATTTTGAAGATTATTCGCTGAGCCATCAATCGTCCGATTGTCTTGAGAAAAAGTAAATATTTGACTAAATGTAAGTCCAACTATTAAAAGTATAATCTTCTCCATCCGTGGTGAATATTCATGATTAAAAAATACAAATATCGATAGTCTACATTATTAATTTAATGATGAAAACCTGTAAAATAAAACTTGTTTCGAATAATGATATTTGATTTGACGGAAATTGGGAGAAATATAGAACTGTAAATATAACCAAAAATGACTTGCGAAGTTTAATCTAGAAACTTTTTTTGGTCTTAAAACTCACTACTTACATTGTGAATTTAGAAAATAAATCAAAAATCTTATTAACAGCAAGTTAAACTTTCAAAAAATAACATATTATTTTAACATATTTGTACTATTTGTTTACCTCTTTAAAAACAATAACCATCTACCCTAGGCAGGAACCACAATCAATTGATTTTCATTACTTTACACATGGTGTTTTTTAAAAATTTCCGCAAAAAAAGATGAATTCTATATACTTTTCGTTGTTTTTAAATCTTAAAAAACCATTTATCCTCATTTTTAATTAGGCACAAAATCTGCTACTTTTCTAAAAAGAAATCGTCTAAGTGTAAAGAGATCTAAAATATTGATTTTTTTTACTGAAAATAAATATCTTTTGAAAAATTCTTATAACAGTTGCTTATGAAAAATCTACTCAGAATCTTCGGAATATTAACATTAATATTATTCAATGCAAGTTCAACCTTTGCTCAAGAGGAAGAAATCGTTTTTGAAGAAACAAAGGAGACGACAAAATTTCAAAGAAGTTATTTCCCTACTCGAGAAGCAGGCTGGTGGACAATCGGCATTAATGGTGGTTGGGCGTATCAATCGAGTGATGTTCCTACTACTTACCAAGGATATGGATTTGGAATGACACTTGCAAAAAATTTATATTACCAACCTGGATCCCCAATTTCATTCGATGCAAGAGGTCGATGGTTATTTTCACAAAGCATTGGCCTAGATACAAAACGGTCAACAGGACTAGAAAATAACGATGCCTTAAATGGTTCTCGTGAGATAGTTCAAGGCTTGGATTATACATCGCCGAGTGGCCCAGGCTATATTTTTCATAATAATAAAACAGATCAGTTTGAACTTGGATTGGAAGGTGTTTTAACTGCAAATCGATTGCGGGAGAATACTGGTATCATTGCTTCGCTCTACGGTGGAATTAACTTGGATTGGTATGATGTCAAATTAGATCAATCGAATAATGGAGGAATTTATGATTACTCAGGTATTGATCACATAAACGACAGCAAATCAAGTATCAAAAATATTTTGCAAAATAATATTCGAGATGATGTCTATGAAACTAATGCACATGGATTCGAGGACGGAATAGGCAAAATTAGCGTTATGCCCTCTCTTGGAGTCGAATTAGGTTACCAATTTACACCTAAATTTTCTATGCATGCTGGTCATAAATTCACTTTCCCATTAAGTGATGATTTAGATGGAGAATTATGGAATAATGATAATAACTTAACTGGAACTAATGATCTTCATCACTATACCAATTTAAGTATGCGGTGGATTGTTGATCCCGGAACTAACACTATGGATCCACCAATTATCAATATAATTTATCCAGGAACAAATCCTTACGTTTCAAATATTCCATCTGGAAGAGTTGATGCAAAGATTAAGAATGTCAAAAATAAAAATGACGTTCGATGTTATGTGAATGGAAATCCTTCAAGTTTTAGTTTTAGCAAAGGAAGGTTCCGAACGGATTTCCCATTGGAATATGGAAATAATGAAGTCTTAATTACTGCTTCCAACCAAGCGGGTTCTGACGAAGAAACAGTTATCATTTATCATGGTGATAGTGGTTCTAATCCGCCTGTGGTTAATTATGCGCCACAAGTAAATATTACAAATCCTCGAAGCGAAAGATATGCATCTGAGAATCAAGATTTTACCATTCAAGCTAACATCAAATATGTAAATGGTAAAAATGATATCGAGTACCGAGTGAACGGAAGAAATGATTATAGCTTTAATTATGATAGTCGAAAAGATCAATTTTCTTCGACCATTAGATTGAAGGAAGGACGAAACGAAATCGAAATAATTGGGAAAAATCAAATTGGAAGTGATCGTGATAACGTAATTATTTTTTATGAGAAAAGGGTGGATCTTCCAATAGTTAATATCACTTCACCTGATCGATCTCCTTTCAAAACTGATTTACGAAACGTATCTGTTCAAGCAAATTTGGTGAATGTTACCAGCAAGAGTGATGTAAGATTATATTTCAATGGACAAGAAAGAATTTTATTTAATTATGATTCACGTACTGGTAGATTTAATGTTGACTTAAACTTAGTTGATGGCAAAAACGAAGTTATCGTAAAAGGTTATAATCAATCTGGTAAGGCTCAAGATGAAGTAACAATTATTTACAGAGACAATACTCCTACACAGCAACCACCAAGAGTGAATATTACTCAACCAAGTCAGAATTATTCTGAAATGAATGATGATAGAGCTACGATAACCGCAGTTTTGGAAAATGTTACCACTAAAAATGATGTACGTTTTCACATCAATGGAAGTCAACAGAGTTCATTTAGCTATGACTCTCGAACTGGAAGATTTAGTGGTTCTGCAAATTTGAGAGAAGGGCAAAATATTATCAGAGTAAAAGGATACAATCAAATTGGAGACGCTCAAGATGAAGTGACTATCGTTTACAAGCGAACAAATACGCCAACAATGAATCCTCCCGTGGTAACGATCACAAGCGTAAGTTCGGGTACATCAAATCCGATGGATCCAAATGCTCAATTGTGTCGAACAACAATCGTTGCTACGATTTTAAATGTAGTGAGAAAGAGCGATATCATTTTTAGAATTAATGGAAATAAGCGAACGGACTTCACTTATAATTCAAATTCAAAAGTGTTTCAGAGTACGGTGACTTTGGATAATGGAAATAATTTGATCAGCATCAAAGCATTTAATGATGTAGGTGATGATGAAGATACAGCGAATAAAAATTGTGAAGTCTCTTCTTCAAATCCACCTGAAGTGATTATCAATAAACCAACAAACAATAGTACAACTTCGTCTGCAACGACAAACCTAAATGCACGAGTAAAAAAGGTACAAAAGAAAAGTGATATTAACATAAGAGTAAATGGTAGTATTATAACCAATTTTTCTTTTAGCCCAGTTTCAGGAGTTGTGACTGCAAGTATTAATCTGAATAATGGAAATAATACAATTTCTGTTTTTGGAAAAAATAATGACGGAACAGATGAAGCAAGTGTCAAAGTTCGATACAATGCTCCGAACAATCCGCCAACGGTTGACATCACGAAGCCTGCAAACAATGCAACTACAGATACAAAAACTGCGGTGGTTAAAGCCAAAGTTTTAAATGTGAATAGTAAAAACGATATCCGTTTTACGTTTAACGGAAGTAACACTAGTAATTTTTCTTACAGTACTTTTTCGAAAATTTTGACTGCCAATGTTAATTTGAAAGAAGGAACAAATACAATTGTAATAAAAGCTACTACTACTGATGGTTCTGATTCGGAAACGGTAAGAGTGAAATATGTTGTGGATAAAAACCCACCAACTGTGGATGTCACACAACCGACTAATAATTCAACCACTGATTCAAAAATGGCAACGGTCAAAGCTAAAATTTTAAACGTGAATAGTAAAAACGATATCCGTTTTACTTTTAACGGAAGTAATGCTAGTAATTTCTCTTACAGTACTTATTCAAAAATTTTGACGGCTAATATTACTTTGAAAGAAGGAACAAATACAATTGTAATAAAAGCTACTACTGCTGACGGGGCTGATTCTAAAACGGTAAGAGTGAAATATAATGCGCCTAAAGTTTTACCAACGGTGAAAATTAGTTCGCCTAAAAACAACTCTACAACTCTACAAGAAATATTTACAATAAAAGCTGAGATTAAAAATGTAAGCAGTAAAAATGATGTAACTTTTTTGTTCAATGGACAACGAGTGAAGAACTTCAAATTGCAAAGAACTCAATTTTCAGGGCAAGTAAAATTAAAGGAAGGAAAGAATACAATTAAAATAACTGGGCAAAATAGAGATGGAAGTGATAGTGACCAAGCAAGTGTTACATTTAAAAATAAAGTTATAGTAATTGCGAAGCCAACGATAAAATTTACTAATCCTAAACGGCCCGGAGGAAAAGCTAAATCTCAAAAAGTAACCACCAAGGCAATTGTCTCTAACGTTAAGAAGAAAGATCAGATCAAAGTGACATTTAACGGAAATAATATTGATTTCAATTTTGATGTACAAAAAACACAAGTTTCAATTCCTGTTAATTTAAAAAGAGGAAGTAATAAATTTGTGATTATGGCGACAAATACAAACGGAACTACTTCAGCTGAGACAAATTTAAAGTATAGTCCAAGAGTTGCTCAAGAAAGCAAACCTGTAATTACACTTACTTCAATTTCAACGCCTACTGCAAATCCTTTTAATCCAAATGTTTCTGGAAGTACAATTATTGGTAATGTCAAAAACGCTTCGAAAAAGGATCAAATTACGATTACGCACAACGGAAACAAGGTAACTGATTTTACTTTTAATTCTCGAACGGGTGTATTTCAGTTATCGATTAGTTTGGCGAATGAAGCATCAAATAAAGTGAAATTTTCTGCAACGAATAGTAGTGGGACGGCTACAAAAGAACATACTTACTAAAATGTAAATGAATTATTTCAAGAAGCCTTGGTGGAATAAATTTCACCAAGGTTTTTGTTTTCCTTTAATACATGAGACGGTTCAAAATCTTCTCATGCATTTTACTTTTCAAATGAATGAATAAATAATATAACCCTGCTTGATTTACGGTCTAAATAAAATCATAACTTTTATTTTTATCATTTTTGAAAATAGACTTAATACATCTTTACTTAATTAGATTCCAAAAAAAATCGTTCCATTTACAACTTAATTAATTTTAAATGTCCGATTGAACCATTGCAATTTTCAACTTTTAAAGAATAGGCTCCTGCTACCAATTGTTCCTTTACCTCTAAATAAATTCTAGAATTTCCATTCTGGGAACCTTGAATTCCGAAGATTGTCCATAAAATCAATTCTAAATCTTGCGTGGTTTCTAAAAGAATATTGTTTACTTTTTTGTTACTCAATAAAATAATAAAAGTCATTCTTTGACTAAAACAATTTATATTATTTTTACAAAAAATATACAACATGAAATTACTTTATATTCCAGCTTCTATTTTAGAGTTTATAAAAGATTTACAAAATAATAATAACCGAGAATGGTTTAATGAACATAAGCCTCGCTACCAGCAAGAAATAGAACTCTTCAAATCTTTTGCACGAACATTAAATGACGAAATGAGTAAAATTGATAATATTGAGCGATATAAAACTCATCGTATCTATCGTGACACTCGTTTCTCAAAGGATAAAACGCCATACAAAAATCATCTTTCAGGTAGTCTAGTTCGAGCGACTGCAAAATTAAGAGGCGGATATTATTTCCATATCGAACCTGGTAATTCATTTGTGGCTGGAGGTTTTTGGGCACCCAATTCACCTGATCTTAAAAGAATTCGAGAAGAAATTGCTATGGATGACAAACCTCTGCGAAGGATTATTAAGTCAGCAAGTTTCAAAAAAATGTTTGGACAATTAGAAGGAACAACTTTAAAAACAGCACCACGTGGTTTTGAAAAAGATCATCCCGCAGTCGATTTATTGAGACACAAACAATTCGTAGTTTACCGAAAATTTACGAACAAAGAAATTGGAGATCCAAAATTCATCAATGAAATAGTAATAACTTACAAAGCAATGCAACCCTTTTTTAATTATATGAGTGAAGTTCTTACGACTGATTCAAATGGTGTTTCCCTTATAGATTGATGATTCTTTTTCAAAAAAATTAAAGGAAATACAAAAGGGGAATGGCTTACCAAAGTCTGATGTCACGTTTAAAAAACTTAGGATCTTGAATTATACTTAAAAATACAATTACTACCTTGTTTTGCTACCTAATCTAAACACTTTAAAAAAATTGAATATTAAACACATCGATTTTTTTAAAATGATTTAGTGAAAGAGAAAATTATAGGGAGGAGGAGGAAGAAGACTAAATGAGTGGTTCAAAACTTAGTTCAAAATTTATTTTTTCTTAGAATATAAAACTGATTAAGCATATTCAACGTGGTTTTCCCAACCACTTTTCTTTCTCATAGTATATCGAATGAAGTGCCTACTACCATATGTGCACTTCATCTTTTTATAGAAACAAATGACTATTCTCTATTTTACATCCCTTGTTAGGAAGTTGCTACTTCTTGTTCTAAGAGGTTGGAATCATCCGAAATATTTTCACCTGCATCTCCATTCCATCTCCAATCCAACAAAGTGATTCCAGCATTAAACAAATAGAATAAATATTTAACCACATTTGCTAAATTCGCTTGCATTACATTTTTTACCAAATTAACAATATTATAAATCACCCAACTAAACCAAGTTTCCTCATATTTAAATGCATTACAAACATTTCCTCCAACAGATAATCCAAAAATCACAGAAACTAAAATCAAAAAGATTGGATCTGTAATTCCACCAAAAAGATAGGCTCCCATATAAACTAGAGCAAACCCCAATAACATTCCTGCAGCAAGAATCAAATAATAATAAATATCTCTTTTACGAATTCGCTCGCCACTCTTCCATCTTGAATATGCATAAGTTTGGATAAAAAAAGTTATTGGATAAGTGATGATCGCTGAGTGGTTTCCAAAGAGATAATCAATAGCACCAGAAGTAACTGTAGTAAAAATACCAATAAAATTCCCCCAATTATTCTGTTTACCAACCAAACGAGTGGCCAAAACGGAAAATATAGCTCCTACCATTGAGAGTATTCCCAAAGGAAAAGCACCTTGTTGCATATAGCTAACAATTTCGCTCATTGGTATTCCAAATTGAATTCCAGCATCGATATAGATCGTTCCATGAAAATTTCTCCAAGTGCAGATTCCAAAGATTAGTAATGCTGCAAATATATCAAGATACTTTGATTGAACTAAATTCCTAACAATCGCTCGATTGGTTTTCTCCAAAATATATATTTTTAAGTTACTTAGTTGTCTTCTCTTACAAATTGAAGGGCTAGATTCTATTTTCAAAACATTAGACGAGCAAATTTACCAAAGGGAAACATTTTTATCTTTATTTTTGCAAGCAAATGAAAGACAATAATACCAATAATAATAAATACTCCATTAATCGATATCCAAAAACAAGGAACCAATCTTTACAAGCATGGAGTGCCGCTGATGAATATCTTTTGACGGAATTCGATTCGCTAAATTTGGAGAACCCCTCAATGGCAATCATCAACGATCGCTTTGGGTTTTTAAGCTGTCATTTGCATACATTTTCACCAACGATTATATTGAACTATAAAAGCCAAGAGAAGGCAATTATTCAAAATATTGAATCCAATGGTTTGAACTTTAGCAAACTAAATTTTATTTCTCCTTTACAATCTTTGCCTAATAGAATTGATGTTTCTATTATTAAAATACCAAAATCAATGGATTTGTTCAAAATGCAATTATTTCAACTCTCCAAATCATTAAATAAAGACTCCATTGTTTTGGCTTCATTTATGACTAAATATTTTTCACCACAAATGCTATCAATAGCTAATGATTTTTTTGAAGAAGTAAAACAAAGTAAAGCTTGGAAAAAAGCTAGAGTGTTACTTTTGAAAAATAAAAAACAAGAAAAGGAAATTCTTATTTTAAACTCCATCAAATTTCAAGACCTCAATTTTCAACAATATTATGGTGTTTTTTCTGCAAAAAATATTGATTACGCAAGCCAGTTTTTCATTCAACATCTTAAAATAAAAAATAGTGATCAACGGGTTTTAGATTTAGCTTCTGGCAACGGTGTCTTATCCAAAGCTATTCAATTACGAAACCCAAATTGTGAAATCCATTTGATGGATGATTCCTTTTTGGCAGTTGAATCTTCAAAATTAAATTTGAATGGGGAGAATGTAACTTATCATTTTAATGATTCGATGGAACTTTTTAAGGATGACTATTTTGATTTAGTCATCTCAAATCCACCCTTTCATTTTGAGCATGAAACAAATATTGAAGTAGCTATTCGATTATTTCATGACGTAAAAAGATGTTTAAAAAGCGAGGGAAGATTTGAATTAGTAGCGAGTCAGCATTTGAACTTCAAAACTCACCTGATAAAAATTTTCAAAAACGTACTCATAATCTCAGAAAACAATAAATTCATTATTTATCAATGTTTTTAATCGTTGTCAAAGCAACTAATTTTATTTAATTTTGCGTTGCAATTAATCAGTCTAACGAAATAAAATGTACCATTTTTTATGTCGAAAAATATCTCCCTTTTCAAATCATATCTTGATACAGACACACCTGCTTACAAGGGTGGAAAGTCAAAAGATGAAATCAATTTCGATGGTCCTATATACAAGTTATCATCTAATGAAAACCCAATTGGTGCCTCGCCAAAAGCCATTGCTGCCATGCAGGCAAAAATAAATAATTTGTTTGAATACCCCGACAATACAGATCTTCGGTTGCGAGAAGCTTTGAGTACTTTTTATGAAAACAAATTAACTCCTGATCAGTTTGTCACAGCCAATAGTGGTGTAGGAATTATTGAACTAATAGTTCATGCCTTTTTGGGAGAAGGACTAGAATGTATTGCTTGTAATCCTGCTTTTTTGCCATATATTTCTTTCCCAACAAAAGTAGGAGCAATAATTCGAGATGTACCTTTATTAGGTAAAGATTACAATATAGACATTGATGGAATCATTGAAAATATAAATAATAATACACGTGTAATTTGGCTTTGCAGTCCAAATAATCCAACTGGAACCTATTTGCCGAAAAAAGATATTGATAAATTACTGACAAAGGTTCCCGAACATGTAGTAGTTATCTTAGATGAAGTCTATTTTCAATTTGCAACAGCAGATGATTATACAACTTCTTTACCCTATGTTTTAAAAGGTAAAAATGTTATTGGTGTAAATAGCTTTTCTAAAGCATATGGATTAGCAGGTTTAAGGATTGGCTACGCTTACTCGACTCCAAAAATTGGTCGATACTTAAGTAAGTTACAACGACCATTTTATATTAATACTTTGGCAACAGAAGCAGCTATTGCAGCCCTTACTGATAATGAATTTCTTGATCTTACAGTTCGAGCAATCAATCAAGGAAAAGCATATTTATATCCTGAATTGGAAAAATTAGGGGTTATCTATTGGAAAAGCCAAGCCAATTTTTTTACGATAAAACCAGCTATGAATCCTCAATTATTTGAAGAAAAAATGCAAAGCTATGGAATAATGGTTCGTCCAGTAGGAAACTTCGGCGCACCGGGATGTGTAAGAATCACAATTGGTAAGCAAGAAGCAAATGAAGCTGTAATCCATGCAATGAAGAATATTTTGTAAAGATTTGGTTAAAAACGTTAACGTACTAAAACTTTGTTCATAACTCCAAAAACCGTAATTTTAGTAACAAAAATTTATTTTTATGAAAAAAAATATACTCCTATTTATTTTTGCAATTGTGAGCAGTAGTTTAATCGCACAAATTACTGTTACTAATGCTACTTTTCCAGCACCTGGAGATACGCTGCGTACGGTTATTGATGCAGAACCTAATATTAATTTACAAGACCCGGGGGAAGACTTAACATGGAATTTTTCTTTTTTAGATGGACCTGTTTTTGAGAATATTATTTTAGATCCTGACCAAGGAGCTAATTTTGCTACCTTTCCCAATGCAACATTTATGACAGGGCAAACACCACTTGCTGAAAGATATTTTCAAACTACAACTACAACTTACACTTCTTTAGGTTATAGCGGCCAAGATCCAATTGGATTAGGTTTAGATGTGGCTTTTATGAATACTCCTCCTTTAGTTGAACGAATTTCACCACTCAATTATGACGATGATAATAATTCATCTTCATTTGTTTCGGTTCCATTCGCATGGAGTGATTTACCTGCAATGTTTACAGATAGTTTACCATTGCCGACGACTCCCGATTCAATTGCAATTGAAGTTACTACCACTCGAACTGAGACAGTAGATGCTTGGGGAAAAGTGATTTTACCAGTTGGAACTTATGATGTACTTAGGGTTCGAAGGTTAGATATAACGGAAACAAGTGTACAAGCATTAGTTCCTACCCTCCCTGGATTTCCTGCAATCTGGGTAGATGTAACTGGTTTTTTAGGAGGAATTAGCCCTCTTCTAGGTGGAGATACAACCTTGACTTATCGTTATTATAATGATGAATCAAAAGAACCAATTGCAATTATTACGGCAGATCCAATTACCGATGCCCCAACTAATGCTCAATACAAATCAACTGACCCGAACACAGTAGGTATTATCAAATTATATGATCAGAAACCAAACATTTATGCATACCCGAATCCCGCAATTGATCAGGTGAGGTTTGATGTTATAAATATTCCAAATGGAAAATATGATTTAAATATTTATAATATTTTGGGAGTAAAAGTTTGGAGTAATAATTATGACTTTAACAACTCTGTAGATACTATTCAACTAGATATAAATAACTTTAAAAAAGGAACTTACTTATATAGTTTAGTAAATGAAAAAGGTAAAACTTTGGCCACTAGACGCTTGGTAATATTGAGGCCATAAGGCAAAAAAATCACGAGATGTCTTGGTATAAAATCACCAACTGTCTCTTTATTTGCATATTCAGGTACAACTCCTGTCGTATTTTTGGATATCTCCCTAAATGAACACCAATACATGATTATGACGCAACAGTAACTTGTATCGTAACCTTAACTGTGACAAATGATTGTCGAACAAAAACATTTTAAACTGTAATTTTATTGACAAAAGCTTCTAATAAAATTGATGCATTAAAAGAATTTTTATTAATTCCAACCCCAAATGATGGGCAATTTACCGTTGTATTCAAAGGAAAGCCAAAAAATGATCTTCACAATAATTTAATTATTACTGGACAAAGTATTCATAAGTAAGAGGTAGGTTTTACCTCAGGTCAATTGACTAAAACTTTCAGTTTGAAAATTACCAGGTGGAACTTATATCATTTAGCTAAAATCCGATCAACAAGTCATTCATAAAAAAATAGTGATCAAATAATCACTTTCTTTTGGTAAATAGACGAAGCCCAAGTTTTCAAGAGAAAGGCTTGGGCTTCGTTTATTGAGAAAGGTTTCGACCTAAAATAGTAAGAAAAAATCCATAAAAATGGATCCAGCATTGTTGATTTATCAGAACTATTTTATCATATTGATAAATGATCGCATAAACCAATTGGAATCTGCTTTGATTAAATTATCAAGAATTGAATCCGCTTTATTTGAAAATAACTTAATATCTTTTACCACTTTACAAAACTCATCTGAATCATTGCAAATTCCATCTACTGCTGAAATTTCATCTAATATTTTTATAACCGGTTCGAGTTCTCTCTTTTTTCTTTGAATTACAATTTTTTTAACAACCTCCCACATTTCCTTTTCAGCTACAAAAAATTCTTTTCTTTCTCCGGATTTCAACTTTTTATAAACTAAGCCCCAATCAATTAATTGACGAATATTCATATTAGTATTTCCCATTGAAATATTTAACTTTTCTTTAATCTCCATAGCGCAAAGCGGCCCAGGAGAGATGAGCAATAAGGCGTGAATTTGTGCCATAGTTCGATTGATCCCCCAATTAGAACCTAGCGTTCCCCATGATTGAATAAATTTATCCTTACCGTCTTGTAATTCCATTTTTTAATAAATATGAAGTTTATGCCAATATAAATTTGTAAGAAAAAAAGTATTTATTTTACTTTCAAGAGCTTCTGATAGATAATTGTCTAAATAGATAAATCAAATTTAGAGTAAGATTGTTTAGGTTTAAAAAAAAAAATAAAAAGTGACTTTTTTGAATAAATGATATCGAACAAAGAATAACTAATCTCCAAGTGATGTAAAGATGTATTTTTCAGTTCACTTGGACTTTACTTATTTTCATCAACCGCCAACCATAGCCCTCATAATTTCAGCACACATGATAGCTCCATAAGTTCCTATCGCATATCCCAAAACTGCCAACAAAGCTCCAACTGGAGCTAACGAAGGACTAAATGCTGATGCTACCACTGGGGCTGAAGCAGCTCCTCCGACATTGGCTTGACTTCCAACTGCAACGAAAAAAAATGGTGCTCGAATCAATTTTGCAACTAAAATTAACAGTGTAACGTGTACTAACATCCAAATAATTCCAATTCCAAATAGCCCTAGATTTGCCCATACCTTGCCCAAATTCATATGCATTCCGATAGTAGCAACTAAAATATAAATAAAAATTGATCCCCATCTTGATGCACCGACTCCCTCTAATTTTCGAGCAGGGGTAAATGATAAAAGTAAACCTACCGTTGTCGAAATTACAATCAACCAAAAGAATCCTGACATCACAGAACTTAATCCATTTTCAACAAGACTTCCTGGTGAGAAAATCTTACTACCATCTTCATTTGCACCAATAACAACCTTTGATACTTCATTCATATCTCCAAAAAATGGCGCGATTAAATCTGCTCCCCAATGTGAAATTCCAACTGCTCCAAATGCTATTGCTAACATGACAAATAAAGTCGTAGTTGTTGGCATTTGAGCAATACTTGCACTATATGCTGCTACTCTCTCTTTCAAATCATCAATAGCTGAGGTATCTGCTTTCAACCATGCATCCACTCGTTCAGTAATATTTGCTCCATATAAAAGGAATCCCATCCAAATATTTGCAACAACAATATCGACAACAAGCATTATAGCAAATACTTCATTAGGTACTTCGTAAATGATTTTCATCGCGTTCTGGTTTGCTCCACCTCCAATCCAACTTCCCGCAACTGTTGAAAGTCCATTTGCAATTTCCATTGAGTTTTCACCTAAAATACTTGGGAATAAATTGATGGCTACAAAGAGTGCAATAGGTCCACCGATGACAATACCAAGAGTTGCTGTCAAAAACATCACAATTGCTTTCCATCCCAAATTCATAATTGCTTTGAAATCAATACTTACACAAAGCAAAACCAGACTAGCAGGCAATAAATATCTCGATGCTACAAAGTACAATTGAGAATGTCGAGTGTATTTTCCAATGACATCATCCTCTACCCCATTTTTTTCTAAAAGCAATTTTATATCATCAAAAGAACCTGAATTAAAAACAGCTTGAACACTTTCAAAACTTGCTTTCATCTTTTCAGGAACGACTAGCGTCAGATCTTTTACATACTCCAACAAAGAATTGTCAAACCAATCTGAGGCAATCAATCCAAGAGGATAATATAAAATAGCGGGAATAAAATAACATAATAATAAGGCAGGTACGAATCTGTAGAATTTTTTCCATCCTTCTGATTCTAAACTATGCGTGTAAAAAATGAATGCTAAAACTGCAAGGAGAATTCCCAGAACTACAGCATCATTAGTGAAAATTGGTTCCATAATATTCGTTTCGTTTTTTTTCAAAAAACTGGTTAGGCGATAAAGATATAAATAAATTAAAAAACCCATCATATGAAATCATACAATGGGCTTTATTTTTATAAAAAAAGGGTATTGTCTACCTCACTTTTATCAATCGTTTTGTCTTTTGACCATAATCAGTTTGGATACGATAATAGTAGCTTCCTGATGGTAAATCATTTCCTTCCATTCTGATTTGATGGGTTCCTTCATTGAATTTTTGATTGGTTAAAACTTTTAATTCACTTCCAATGACATCAAACAAACTAATTTTCACCCAACCAGATTTTACTGTGAATTCAATATTAGTTGATTGATCAAATGGATTTGGATATGCATTCAACTCCAGTTCTCCTTCTTTTAAAATATCATAAGCACTTACGGAATCGCAATTTTCTAAAATTGGTAAATGTTGAAAATCATCATACAATAAATCTTTCACCACTTGCTCTTCCACCTCAAACCAATCCATCAAAACACTGCCATAAACTGATCTAAAATCAAATTGCATCGGTACTCCTTCTTGATTATCTACGTCTGGTGAAATCTCAGGATTATCTCCCAATACTGCAGGGTTTACGCATGAACCAAAAAGCATCATCGGTCCAGCCGTTCCATGATCTGTCCCCAAACTATCGTTCGAACGAATTCGTCTTCCGAACTCTGAATAAGCCATTCCAACCACTCGTTCATCTAAACCTAGCTGTTCCAAATCATCTTGAAATGCACAAATTGATTTTGATAAACTACTTAATAATTCCGCATGATCTCCAGTTGTTGGATCAGAACCGTCAACTTGCAATGCATGTGTATCAAATCCTCCAAGGTTGACAACATATACTTTTGTTTTTAACCCACCTGCAATTAATTTTGCAACAATTTTTAATTTGCTTGCAAGGCTATCATCATCTTCATATTTGGTCGAAAGATTTGCTCCATTGTCATTCGCTGTTTGAATAACATCATTATATGCATTCGTTTGCACGATACTATCAATCAAAAATTCAACTTGATCTCCAAAACATGAATCAGGTAAAGTTCCATTTATAGGAGTTGCCAAAGCTGATAAATTATCAGGGTCAACTAACGCCATACTAAAATTCCCTCCAGAGCCTTCGCAAGTTTGAGTGACTTGAGAACCAATAGTAATTGCAAATGGATCTGGATTCTCTGCATTCGGGTACCCAGTTGGAAAACCTGCATACATCGATTCAAAATATCTCCCTAACCAACCGGAATTTAAATATTCATCAGCTGCTGAACCAGAGGACCAAATATCCCTCGAACGAAAATGTGAACGGTTTTGATTGGGATAACCAGCACTTTGAATGATGTTTAATTTTCCATTATCAAAAACATTTTTAAGGTCACTCATTGAAGGATGAAATCCCAATGTGTCAGTCAAATCCAGAATAGTATTTTCAGGTACAATTACATTTTGACGCACTTGAGAAAGATTAGCATATTGGTCTTTTGGAATCAACATATTCAATCCATCATTCCCTCCATCTAATTGGATTAAAACCAATACTTTATCTGAGTCCGTGTTTAACATATTAAACATCGGGCTATTTAAAGCGGATACATTTACTCCTCCTAACAAAACAGGAACAGATGCCGCAGAACTTCTTTTTATAAATGTCCTTCTTTTCATAAGAACTAAGTTTTAAGATTTTTTGAAATAAAATTTGAAATAAAAAAAGGTGCACGTATTCTTACATGAGATAAAACTCAGGCATTTTTAGCATCGTTTTAACCAACCCTTTGAGCTTATTATTTATAGTTGGTTCTAAACTAGTATTCCCAGTACTATAATCTAAATATTCATTTTGCCACTCAGGATTTGTAATTCCATGAGAAGCTTTTAATGAATCTACTTGCTCTTGAGCTAAAGGTTGAGCATAAAGAATACTTGCGATTTCATTAATTAAATCATCGGGATCTGCTGGGTTGTCAAGTGATGCTGTAAAGGCGAGTACATTAAGTTTTACTTGAAATCCGGATACATTATATCCTTCGGACAAGGTATCAGAAAAATTCATTCGCACAGGAAGTGTAACTGCGTTTATCCAAATTTTATAATATTGAGGAGTTTGATAATAAGCTTTCCACCCTGCTACATTTGGGTGAGAATACATGACCATTTCGAGCGGAGCTATGGCTCTAAACAACCTTCTTAAAATATTATATTCTTGTAAGATATCTGGGTTGAGTTCTAATTCAAATGTATTGACCATTTTGAATAAATAATCAATCGGATGGGTAATCATACAGCCTCGAATAGATAGATCATAAAAATGCTCACTCGATAAAAGTGCCTTGATCGTTGGTTGTACATCATAACTATCAGCAATTAACATTTGTGCCATTGGTTCAATAATATTAGTTTCAACCTCACTATTAATATCAAAATGAACAAACCACCTATATAGTTTTCTAGAAATAAATCGAGCAACTTCATCTTGTTGAAAAATTATATCAATGACAGTTTTGTACTCATCTTCTCCTGCATCAGTAATGATAATATCATTGAAACGATTTGATAATTGTTTGTCACCAGTATCATGTCGATTAGGCCTAAAATCTGATTGTACTTGCGTCAAATCATCAGCATCAAAATGTTTCCAACCTGTGAGTGCACGAGCTATCTGAACTACATCATCCTCTGTATAATTAGTGTAGTCACCTGGCCCAGCGGCATCTCCCTTTCCGATAGTAAAAAGTTCTAACAATTCTCTTGAATAATTTTCATTGGGAGCATTTTTTGAATTTTGTGTACCATTCAAATATTTTAACATTGAGGGATCTACGGTGATCAACTCTACTAATTCTCTAAAGTTTCCTAAAGCATTTTCTCTCAACAAATTAATGTATTTATGCTGAAATCTTGCATCGTTAGTATTGGATACTACAAAATGATTATGCCAAAATAGCAACATTTTTTCCCGAATGTTCATGCCTGATTCTCGAATAATTTTGAAAGACCAAGCTTCTAAAGATCTTTTTCTAGCATTATTCAAGCCTGAGATTTGATTGTTCGTTGGTTCATCAACCCAAGATTCACCATTGGCGATATTTGGATCATTTTCGAAATTATAATAAATCGGATCAGCTGGAAGTGATTGATTCTCAAATAACTTACTTATAGTTGCATTTAAACCATCTGATGTTGCTTGGTTGATTTGAGCATAAGTTGGGCCGAAGGTAGTTCGACGCAGTAGATGAGCAGCTTGTTCAAATCCCCACGTTCCTGTATAGGTATCAAAAGTGTTCGTCACAGTTGTTACTGAGGTAGTTAATTCGGATACAGATTTTTTCTGTTTTCCCATTAATAATGCGAGTGAAACTCTTCGATTCATATGCATTGATTTTTGATTTTGAAAAAATAAAAGCGCGATTTGAGCTACGTACTTTAAATGATAATTTACTTTAGTTTTGGTATTTACAATTTGGTATAGCTCAAAGATCGCAGGTTTGACTCAAAAAAAAATAAATAGTTTAATCTAATTTTGATTAAAAATATCATTTTGTATTTTATTTGATTCACTTTGGAAAAAATCTAAATAGCTACAAAACATTTAAGCATTTTGCAAATTCAATTCCAAAACGCTTTCCAAATTATTTTTTCAATGAAAAAACATAATCAATTTCACCAATTAATCTCAAACCTTCAATCGTCAAATCCATATTTACTTCTTCAAAGTCGTTTTCTAATTCAGACAAAATTTTCGATAAACCTCCTGTTGCTACAGCTATGTATTGCTCTCCAACCTCTGATCGTATGCTTGCCAATTGATGTCTTACTAAACCAACATAACCGATCAAGATTCCTGCTTGAATTGCTGTAACTGTATTTTTACCGATAGTTGATTTTGGTATTTCGAGGGGTACCTCTGGAAGTTGTGCTGTATTTCCAAAAAGTGATTGAATAGCAGTTTCCAAACCTGGGACAATGTTCACCCCTTTTAAATGACCTTCCTTCGATACAACTGTAAATGTTAATGCCGTTCCAAAATCTACAATAATGCAATCTTTCATAAATAGTTGATTAGCAGCAATTGCATTAGCTACCAAGTCAGTTCCGATCTCATCAGGTCGTTCTATTTGTAATTTTAATTTTGGAAAAATAGTAGCGTTTACTATAACAGGCGGTTTCCTGAAAAGACCCAATAGTATCTCTTCAAATACATCGCGAAGAATCGGAACTACACTACTCAAAACACATTTTTTAATTTGACTGGCATCAATATTTTCTTCCAAAAAGTCATTCAAGATTTTCACCTTATAAAAAAGTGGTGACTCATCAGGTAAAGTTGGTAATCGAAAAATATGTTTCCAATCTTCACCATTATGAAGCGCGAGCACAATATTTGAATTTCCAATATCAACTACTAAAATCATATTATAAATGAATAGTTATATAAAATAAATTTATTCCTCCTCCCCTTCTTCGACCAATTCTAATTCAATCAATTTTTTTTCTAAATCTGTTGAAATAATCCTAGCTCTTACCTTTTGTCCCATCTTCAAAATACTTCCAGTTCGTGTACCAATTGCTTTCAATCGTCCAGTTCCTAACTCATACGATTCTGAGAAATTTTCAAAACCAATCAGCCCCTCTGCATTACTGTGATCAATTTGAACAAAAATTCCACGGTCGATCATTCCAGAAATATGGGCATCGAAAACTTCACCAATATGTTTACTCGTGTATTCTACTTGCTTATATTTTACAGACTCTCTTTCAGCCTCTGCTGCCTTTTTTTCTTGACCAGAGATATGTCGACATTTTGCTTCTAACTCACCTTTATCTGTTCGATATGTTTCTCCTAGATTTTGTTCTAACAACCTATGTGCTAACACATCAGAATATCTTCGAATTGGAGAAGTAAAATGTGAATAATTTTCAAATGCCAATCCATAATGCCCAATATTATCAGAAGTATAGATTGCTTTTGCCATCGAACGAATCGCAATAGGTTGCAACATTCGAAGCGCTTCATTTTCTTGCGCCGCTATGTCAAGTGCAAGGAAACTTTCCGCAATTTGTTGAGGTGTTTGCATTTCCATTTTGAAACCTAATTCTAACGCAAACCTAGCAAAATCGGCAATTTTATCAGGATCTGGCTCATCGTGAACTCGATAAACGAAAGGAATTTCGCCACCTCCAGCTTTGCTTTTCTTGACAATATAAGTGGCTACCTCTTTGTTTGCCAACAACATAAATTCTTCAATCAATTTATGTGCATCTTTTCGTACCTTAACGAAAACATCAGTCGGTACTCCATTTTCATCCAACTTAAATTTCACCTCAGGAGATTCAAAACTGATTGCGCCATTTTTGAATTTTTTCTTCTGAAGTTTTTTAGCTAAATTATTTAAGTCTAATAATTCCTCAGCATATTCGCCCTTCCCTTTTTCCAAAACTTCTTGCGCTTCTTCATAGGTAAATCTTCGGTCAGAATGAATCAATGTTTTTCCAAACCAACGCTCCTCAATTCTTCCTTTTGCACTAAAAGTAAAAACTGCGCTAAAAGTACATTTATCTTCATTTGGTCGAAGTGAACACAATTCATTTGAAATTTTTTCAGGCAACATTGGCAACACTCGATCCACCAAATAAACCGAGGTACTTCGCTTCAATGCTTCTTTATCCAAAGCAGTTTCAGGTCGAACGTAATGAGTTACATCAGCGATGTGAACGCCAATCTCTTTTCGTCCATCTTCTAAAATCCGATATGATAATGCATCATCAAAATCCTTTGCAGTGTCTGGATCAATTGTAAAAGTTGTGATATCTCGCATATCTCTTCGTCGAGCAACATCCGCTTCTGACAATTCATCCGTCAATGCTTCTGACTCCCTTTTCACAGCCTCTGAAAATTCTAATTCAAATCCTTTGTTAATCAGAATTGACTTCATTGCTATTTCACTTCCCCCTTCCTCTCCGAGCACACTTGTCACAATTCCAACAGACCTGAAGTTAAAACTCTCACCCCATTTAGTTACCTTAACCACGACCACATCTTCATCTTTCGCATCTCTCAAATCATTTAGCCCAACTTGAATTTCCAGATCTTCATATTGATACATGCTTGGTGTAAGCAGTGCATAGTCTTCATAAATCCGAATGACCCCCAAGAAATGCTCTGTCGCTCGATTTAAAATTTTCACAATTTCACCTTCTGGCTTCCTACGACCTCGGGGCTTGTGCACAGATACTTGAACTTGATCGCCTTGCATCACTCCATTGGTATGTCTTTGTGCAACATAAACATCGTCTTCTAAGTCGTCTACGACAATATATGCAGCGCCACTTCGAGTAACATCTGCTTTACCAATATGTAATTTCCTACGTGATTTTATTTTACCACTTGAGGTATCTGCAAATCTGTCAAGGCGAAATCTACCTGGTTCAATCTCATATAATTTCCCCTCCTTCGACAATTTCAACATAGCATCGTTGACTGCATCAGGACTGTTCCCCAAATTTAATTTTTTGATTAATTGTTTTGCAGTGAGTCGTTTTTTAGGATTGGTTTTTAGGAATTTAAATATTTGATGTTTTAGTTCGGCAGCTGAGGGCTTTTGACCCATTTTTATTTTTTTGAGTTTTTTCTTTTTCTTCATAGTATTTTTTGTAATAAAAAATCCGTCTTGTTAAGCAATGATAGTGAATGCTTTATTTAAGTTAAATTTGAAATTTTCCCATCTTGAGTCAATTCTAGGATAGAATCGAGACTTGTAGCAGGGTCATAAGCGAGATCATCATTTGCAGAAACCACTCCAACTACACTCGCAATCGTCCAATCCTTTTTAATAGTAGTTACAGTTCTCAATAACGCATCTCCCTTTACTTGAGTTCCCGCAACCATCTTTTTTTCTATTAAATTTCCTTTTTTATCAAAAGTAACAATGAAATATTGATAGTTCATCAAACCTGCTTTCCAAAAAATAATCGCATAAAAGTCTTTAGTCCGTGGAATTCGAAAGCATGGAATGTACTCTGTAAATTCATCAATAGAGTCATCAATTGGAACAATGAATTCCTCAATCATTTGCTTTGATAAAGGTTTATTCTCTTTACTAAAAATTGATTGGGTATCCTCCGTTAAATCAATTGGCAACTCTGCTTCTGGAAATGCTTGTATAAAATCCTGAAATGTTATTTTCGCTATCCTGTTCATAAATAAATTTAAATTCAATTAAAATACAAAGTTAACCCAACTACATTAATACTCATTAGAAATTAAGAATATTTCTCAAACCTATTTTATTGATTTCCCCATATAAATCTATTCTTTTTACTCTAATTTTGATTAATTCTAAATAAACCAATCCTGCCCCTCTAGGATGAACAACTGTTGGGAAAATCCCTTTAAATAAATAGTTTTGTTGGAGTATGGAAAAAATCGTGTTTTTTAACAATTAATCAATACGATTCAAGTTAAAACGAAGAAATATTTGACCCTTTATTAACTTTGGGCAAAACCATTAAAAAAAATCTTTATATGAGTTGGTTAACCAATTTTTTATTTTCCTCAATCGGGCGAAAACTTACAATGAGCTTAACTGGAATATTTTTGATTCTATTTTTAACTGTTCATTTGTTAGGCAATCTACAATTACTTGCTGGCGATGGTGGTGAAAAGTTTAATCTTTACGCTGATTTCATGGGACAGAATCCTTTGATACAATTTATTTCCATCGGAAATTTCTTTTTTATTTTTCTTCATGCAGTGCTTGGAATATTGCTATACTTTCAAAATAAAGCAGCTTCGGGTGGTGGAACTTCGCGCTATGCAGTTAAAAGTACGAAAACGACTACCTATTCAAGTCGAAATATGGCTTGGTTCGGAACGGTTATTTTAGTTTTTATTTTGATTCATCTTTTCCAATTTTGGTTCAAGATGAAAATGACAAGCATTCCTGAGTTGGTTACTTACGATGGAGTTGAAGTTAAAAATTTATACACCTTAGTGGCTGCTACCTTCAGTAATATTCCATTTGTAATATTTTATGTGGTATCAATGATAGTCATCGGTCTGCACTTGAGTCATGGATTTCAAAGTGCATTTCAGACGCTAGGTTTGAATCATAAAAAATATACACCCATTATCAAAGGTTTAGGAACTGCCTATTCAATTTTGATTCCTTTGGGGTTTGCCATAATTCCAATCGTATTTTATTTGACCAAAGCGTAAGCTGGTTTTTTAAAGAATCAAACAAAATTTTCATTTTAAAATTTTATCCAAAAAAATTATGGAACTTAAATCAAATATACCCGAGGGTAAAATCGCAACTAAGTGGGAAAATTATCGAGGAAAGATGAATCTCGTTGCGCCCAATAATAAACGAAGACTCGAAATTATCGTTGTAGGAACTGGATTGGCAGGTGCCTCGGCTGCAGCAACATTTGGAGAGTTGGGTTATAAAGTGAAATGTTTCACGTTTCATGATAGTCCTCGTCGGGCGCACAGTATTGCTGCCCAGGGTGGAATCAATGCTGCAAAAAACTATCAAAATGATGGTGACTCTGTTTATCGACTATTTTATGATACAGTCAAAGGTGGTGACTACCGAAGTCGTGAGGCGAACGTTCACCGCTTAGCTGAGGTAAGCAGGAACATTATCGATCAGTGTGTGGCACAAGGTGTTCCTTTTGCGAGGGAATACGGTGGACTTCTAGCAAACCGATCTTTCGGTGGAGTTCAAGTATCGAGAACCTTCTATGCAAGAGGTCAAACGGGACAGCAGCTTCTATTAGGTGCTTACCAAGCATTGTCTCGACAAATCTCTTTGGGAAATGTAGAAATGTATAACCGACATGAGATGTTGGATTTGGTGAAAATAGATGGAAAAGCACGGGGAATTATTGCTCGAAATATGTTGACTGGAAAGTCGGAAAGATTCCCTGCTCATTGTGTTGTTTTAGCAACAGGTGGCTATGGAAACGTTTTTTACCTTTCTACCAATGCAATGGGGTCGAATGTAACTGCTGCCTGGCGTGCAGTTAAAAAAGGTGCCTTAATGGCTAATCCTTGTTACACTCAAATCCACCCAACTTGTATTCCTGTTTCTGGTGAGTATCAATCAAAATTGACTTTAATGTCAGAATCATTAAGAAACGATGGCCGAGTATGGGTCCCAAACAAAGTGGAAGATGCTGAAGCTATTCAGCGTGGTGAGAAAACTGCTTTGGATATAGAAGAATCAGATAGAGATTACTATTTGGAGAGACGCTACCCTGCTTTCGGAAATTTAGTACCACGTGATGTTGCTTCGCGTGCTGCAAAAGTAGCTTGTGATGAAGGAAAGGGTGTTAGTAAAACTGGTCTTGCAGTGTATCTAGATTTTGCCGCAGCTATCCAGCGATACGGGAAATCAGCCGCCATTTCTCAAGGAATCAAGAATCCTAATGATGATAAAATCATAGAATTAGGCGAGGCAGTTGTCAAGGAAAAATATGGTAATCTTTTCCAGATGTATGAAAAGATTACAGCAGAAAATCCATATAAGATGCCAATGAAAATTTACCCTGCAGTCCATTATACGATGGGCGGAGTTTGGGTTGATTATAATTTGGAGACTAATGTTCCAGGATTATTTTGTTTGGGAGAAGCAAATTTCTCAGATCACGGAGCAAACCGATTAGGAGCTTCGGCATTGATGCAAGGATTGGCTGATGGTTATTTTGTTATACCATATACTGTTGGACCATTCTTATCAAAAGAAATTCGAACACCTCAAATCGATGCAAATAGTCCTGAATTTTTGGCTGCTGAAAAAGAGACGAATGAAAAATTAGAACGCCTGATTAAAATCCAAGGAAACCAATCTGTGGAAAGTTTCCACCGTCGTTTAGGAAAAATCATGTGGGAATACTGTGGTATGGCTCGAGATGCAGAAGGCTTGAAAAAAGGTCGTCAAATGATTCGAGACTTGAGAGCTGAATTTTACAATGATGTTTTTGTTCCTGGTGAAGTAAATGAATTCAATCCTGAATTAGAAAAAGCTAGCAGAGTAGCTGACTTTCTAGAATTAGGAGAAGTCATGATGTTAGACGCTTTAGATCGAGACGAAAGCTGTGGTGGACATTTCAGGTCAGAGTATGCTTCTGAAGAAGGTGAAGCAAAGCGTAACGATGAAGATTATGCTTACGTCGCGGCTTGGGAATGGGATGAAATCGAGCCGAAAGTTCATAAAGAACATTTAGAATTTAAAGACATTGAATTAAAAACTCGATCTTACAAATAGTAACGAGTGGTCAACTTTAGACAATTAATACCCTTGTGACGTATTTTTATTTCTATTAAAAAACTAACGAATTAGATCTTTAAAAAAAAAATTCGTTCTAAAATAAATTCGATATGAAAATTCATTTAAAAGTTTGGAGACAAAGGAATGGAGAATCAAAAGGTTACCTAGAGGATCATCAAGTAGAAGCAGATGAACATATGTCATTTTTAGAAATGATGGATGTTTTAAATGAAGACTTGGTATCTAAAAAAGAAACACCCGTTGCTTTCGAACATGATTGTCGTGAAGGAATTTGTGGGTCATGTAATATGGTCATCAATGGTCAGCCTCATGGCCCTGATTCAGGAACCACTACTTGCCAGTTACACATGCGATCATTCAAAGATGGTGATACTGTAGTTGTTGAACCTTGGCGAGCAGTTGCATTTCCCGTTATCAAAGACTTGATTGTAGATCGTTCTTCTTTTGATCGAATCATTCAAGCGGGTGGGTATATCTCTGTAAATACTGGTCAAGCCCAAGATGGGAATGCCATTCCAATTGAAAAAGGTAGATCAGCTTTCGCAATGGATGCAGCAGAGTGCATAGGGTGTGGAGCATGCGTCGCTGCTTGCCCTAATGCTAGCGCGATGTTATTTACCTCTGCAAAAGTTGCACACTTAGGTACGATGCCTCAAGGAGAGGTGGAGCAATCTACCCGTGTACAATCAATGGTAAAACAAATGGATTTGGAAGGTTTCGGCATGTGCTCCAATACCGGAGCTTGTGAAGCGGAATGCCCAAAGGGGATTTCAATTACGAATATTGCATTGATGAATCGACAATATGCTGGGTCGGTTTTGGGCTCTGAAAAGAGTGTTTAATTTTTCAAAATAAAAAAATAATAAAGGCGCATCAAATTAATCTTTGATGCGCCTTTTATTTACACGTTTTGTAAATTAACAGAATAAGGACAATATTATTCTTCCAAAAAAAACATGGATTATACTTTATTCAATTTTATTATTTACCTCTTTCAGAATAGGTAAATAAAAAAGACTCCCCTCTCATTACTTGAACTCAATTGCAATTTCACCAATTAAATGGTAAGAAATAAAGTTCATTAATCGCTCCAATATTTCTACAGCCGTCTAATTAGGTTCCTCTATCCTTATTAAAATTATAAATTATTGACCTGCAAGAACTGCTAAAAATAGCTTCATATTTTCTTGTTCTACAAGTCTAGAGTAATCTCGTATAAAATCAAGAATACATCACCAAGACCTTCCTCAGTAGTAGTTGCTATATAATTAAAAATGAGTAGTGTAGTGAATAAATTATATTTTAGAAAAGTGTAAAAGATATATCTAAGGAGTAGAACGTATTTATTAGACAGAAACCATTCATACCCATTCATTTTGAAATTCAAAAACAATTGAAAATTTTCTAAAACACTAATATATTTTTTTAAAAAGTATAATAGGTCAGTTGGTGCATTTCTATTATACCAAATTCTGCACAAGATTAATATTCTAAGTATTTTATAAAATAAGTTCGCATAAAATCATTACTCATATTAAACATATGAATATAATCCCCGCAAAAAAGAGCCATTCTAAACTAGTAGAATGGCTCTTCTTATCTTATTCTACTGAATTCTTTACTTCAAAAACTCTAGGCTTTTATTGACAAATGAACTTAATTCAGCTCCTTGTAACATCCCTTGATTTAACCTCGCTAAATCATATAAATGTGTTACGAAGTCTTCCTTCTTTTCTTCACTTCGCATTTTCAACAACTTTTCTGCAACTAAAGGATGATTTGAATTCACTACCACATTATAACTATCAGGGAACCCTTCCATTCCACCACCTTGCAATGATTGCATCTCTTTCATTCTTCTCATGAATTCAGGCCTAGTAATTTGAACTGGTAAATCATCCGGTGACAATGCTTTCATTGTAATTGTTGCACCTGCCTGGCTTACTTTTGATTCAAATAAAGTTTTTACTTTCTCTTGTTCTTTTTCGTTTAAAACAGATTCAGTCACTTCATCTTTTTGCACCAAATTATCAGCAGTATCAGAATCTACTCGAACGAAAGTAACATCTCCTAATTTTGATTCCATGTGCTGCATAAAGTGATTATCAATGACATTGTCAAATTGTAATACAGAATATCCTTTATTTTTTGCAGCCTCTATATAGGTATCCGAACCTGCAGGATTATTAGTGTAAACCATCACTAATTTATTATGCTTATCTGTCTGCGTGTCTTTGATCTTCTCTTTGAATTCTTCAATTGTAGAAAGATTACCATCCACATCTTTCAATAAAACAAATTTCTTTGCTTTATCATGAAATTTTTCTTCAGACAACATTCCATATTTTACGAATACTCCTAAGTCATTCCATTTTGATTCGAAGTCTTCTCTTTTCTTCTTAAAAAGGCTTGCCAATTTATCAGCTACTTTTTTAGTGATATAGCCAGTAATTTTTTTAACATTTGCATCACTTTGCAAATAACTTCTAGAGACATTCAAAGGAATGTCTGGTGAATCAATCACCCCATGCAATAAAGTCAAAAACTCAGGTACAATCTCTTTTACTTCATCGGTTACATAAACTTGATTAGAGTATAATTGAATTTTATTTTTCTGAACTTCAATTGAATTCCCCAATTTTGGAAAATATAAAATTCCAGTTAAGTTAAATGGAAAATCAATATCCAAATGAATCCAGAACATAGGAGGAGTCGAATAAGGATATAATTCATTATAGAATTTTTTATAATCCTCCTCTTTTAATTTATTTGCTTTTTTCTTCCAAATTGGATTTGGATTATTGATAATATTATCAATTTCTGTTTTAATTTCTGTTTGATCATCCCCCTCTCCTTCAAAAGAGGTCTCAGTTTTGGTTCCAAATTTAATCTCTACTGGTAAAAATTTACAGTACTTTGTCAAAAGACCTTCAATTCGTCCCTCATCTAAAAACTCTGTCGCATCATCGCTGACGTGTAAAATGATATCTGTTCCCCTAGTTTTTCGATCATTTGAATCAATTGTATATTCAGTATCGCCTATGCATGTCCAAGTCGTTCCTTTTTTATTTTTTTTGTAAGAACGAGTTTTTACCTCCACTTTATCTGCTACCATAAAAGCAGAATAAAATCCTAATCCGAAATGTCCAATAATTGAACTTTCATTTTTGTACTTTTCCAGAAATTCTGTTGCACTCGAAAATGCTACTTGATTCAAATACTTCATCACCTCAGCTTCCGTCATCCCGATACCTTTATCAGCTATCGTAATCGTCTTATTTTCTTTGTCTACTGACACTTCTATAGTTATATCGCCAATTTCACCTTTAACTTCTCCCTTAGACGCCAATGTTTTTAATTTAGAAGTTGCATCGACTGCGTTAGAAACTAATTCCCTTAAAAATATTTCTTGATCAGAATAGAGGAATTGTTTGATGATGGGAAATATATTTTCCGTTTCTACTGAAATATTACCTTTTTGCATGGTTTGTTTTTTATTAAAAAAAAAAAATCAAAATCTGAATTTTGGAGTCTTAACTCCAGATTTTTAAAAAATTTTGATCCTAGATTGAAATTTATTAATTATTTTAAACAAATTTTGAGAAAAAAACAATGTTTAAAATATACAATTATCACCAGTCCAAACGATGTGCCATCACCTTAAAACTGCCAATATGACGTAGAAACAAGACAGTTTTACCCTTGCAAACATTAACCTTTTACAAAAAGGCCAAAAGTGCAGTTTAATCGCATTAAATTATTAAAAAAACAACTATGTGATTTTTTCCCGTGTCACAATTTTGATATTCGAAAAATTAAATTGGTATGTGTTGGCTTCAAAATTGCAAAAGAAGAAATTGTAACTTATAAATTACTCTTTTAAAAAGTTGAGGAGAAAGTTACAAGGATGATAAATTCTAAAATTCTATTATGGATTAAAGAATTGTAGACCCTTTTTGAAAAGAGACTTATTGGTAGGTAAATAGAAATAAGAGAGATAATTTTTTAGCTAATATTTTTCAAATTAAATTAAAAAATAATTCGTTAAAAAAACTTGATTGGCACAGTTGTTGAAAATAAATATATGTCTTTAGGAAACTAAATAATCGAAATATTATCACTTAGCTATGTGAATTCAATTTAACTGTTTCCAAATTCCTCCCATAAGTTTATGAAAAAAAATACGCAAACAATCAGTTTTTACTGATTTAAGCTTAAAGAATTAAAGTCAGCAATGACTTTATAAAGGGTGAGTGAGACCGATTTATTGGGGGGTAATATCGGTCTCATTACTCACTCCTTTTATAAAAAAATAGTTCCCAGAAGAGGGAATTTTAAAGATAAAGATTTTGCTAAATTTCCTCCCAGATACCCCCGTATTAGAAAGAACACTTAATAACACTATTTGAACACAGGAAAATTAAGCAAAGATCTTTGAGGTCAGAAGTGACCTTAAATTAAGTGAGTGGAACCAGCTTATTGGGGGGTAAGGTCGGTTCTTAACTCACTTTTTTTTTGCCTACTCGCAAAGCTTAGGCTCTGTAACCAATAGAATTTTATAATCCAAAGAAATAGAGCGTCCAAGTTTTACTTGAAACGCTCTTTTCATTTTTACTTTAAATGGTCTCCACAAATATTTCTTAATTTCGTCCTTCTACATCAACCTCAATTCTCTTATCTTGATTTGCTAATTGCCACGCAGTATGAAAAACTAATTTTCCAATAATTGCCATTTTTTCAAAATTAATTTTTTCAATCGTATCTGAAGTCCGGTGATAATCTGCGTGAGTTCCATTAAAATAAAAGATTGCTGGAATTCCTTTCTCTGCAAAATTATAATGGTCTGATCGATAGTAATACCTATTTGGATCATCATCCTCATTATAAGTATAATCCAACACTAAATTGGTGTACTTCTTATTTACATTTTCATTTATGTCATGAAGTTCTGTACTCAACCTATCTGAGCCAATTACATAGACGTAATTTGGAGTATCTTTATATTTTTTATCTACTCGTCCTACCATATCCACATTCACATTGGCAACAGTATTAGCAATTGGGAAAATTGGATGCTCAGCATAAAATTGAGAACCCAATAGTCCTTTTTCTTCCCCTGTAACCAACATACACAATATACTCCTCCTCGGACCTTGCCCTTGTTTCTTTGCTCCAACCAATGCTCTTGTTACTTCCAAAACTGTACTCGTTCCTGACCCATTATCATCTGCTCCATTATATACATCTTCTCCTCTTTTTCCTAAGTGATCATAATGTGCAGTAACTATTACTACTTCATCTTTCAAATTGGGGTCGCTTCCTTCTATAAATCCCAAAACATTATTTCCAACTAAAGTTTTAATATTTTTAGTTTGAATAATTTTTATATCAGTTGAAATTTTAACACTTTTTGATTTTCCTTTTTTCTTTATTTTATTTCTAGCCTTTATAACCTTTCTAGCTTGATTGCCCATGATTGCTTTTGCAATATTAGTGGAGATGTAGGCACTATTTGCATAAATTGTCAAAGGATCAGTCTGCTCGCCTAGTGTCATTTTTGCACCTACTAAAAACCTTCGGTTCTCGCTAATTTCCTTTTGTAAATTATTCTCGATAAATAAAACCATCTTCACTCCTTTTTCATGAGCCTTTTTTAATTTCATTTTCCAATTTGTGGTCCATTCAGATGGAGCTGTATTTCCCGTGACTCGAGAATTTCCCTTTTTATCCATAGGTTCTCCTTTATAAATCATAATAGTTTTACCCTTCAAATTCTTTTTTCCATAATCACTATAATTTGCATCGTCGATACCATACCCAAGAAATACTACTTCATCAATTTGTAACATTGGTATTTTTCCATTTCGAGAAGGAAAAGATAAAAAATCCCATAGGTGCCTGAATTTTTCTCCGTTAACTTCTATACTTGCTTCTTCCCATTTAGTCCAAGTAAACATTACATTTTGATAATAAGAGTCATCATCACCAATTTTTGGCAAATCTAATAACTTAAAATAACTAGCAATATATTGCGCAGCTTTTCGATTCCCCTCTGTTCCAGTTTCTCTTCCTTCATATTCGTCGGAAGCAAGAACTGTTAGGTGAGCTCGTAAATTATCTGCAGTAATTGTTGCTGCAAGGCTAGAAGGAATATCATCAATAGCCTCTAAAGAAGCTTGTCCTAAAAGTTGAATAGCTGAAAAAAGAAAAATGAATGCGACCCAAATAATTTTCATAAAAGATATTATTAGTTAATTTTAGAAAAATGATTTAAAAAATGTGTACCACAAAATTAATATTTCTTGTTAAAAAATAGAAGTTCACTTTGAAACGCTTTCTTTAATTCTATTTAATTTTATAAAAAGTAATATTTTAATAATGACTTTGAACCACATTTAATTTTGCTTGAGTTGATTGCAAAAAAATACCACTAAATCTCGAAGAAATTTAGTGGTATAGAAAAATAGCTATTATTGTTATAATTTTACTATTTCGATGTTTTGAATCGTAGCTTCAAACCAATTTAATGGTTTTTGGTTTTTATCTCCTGTTCGAGTATCGCATTTAAAAAAGAGATAAAAAATTTGCAAATCATCACCCATATTTTTTTTTAATTTCTCAATCCTTTTTTCGCCTTCTACTATTTTATTAAAAACATATTGCATCCTCCAACTATAGAAAGCTTCATCATGATGCTCAATAATCTTTAACACAACTTCGTCCTCAATAAATTGCTTAGCAAAGTTCAATGCTAATATACTATGGTGCCTAGACCAATCTCTTGGTCTTTTGGTATCTTCTAGATATTTGAATGTGTCATGTAAAAAGGCAATCAATCGAAGTTGCTGACGCGTGTGGAGATTAATATTTAGTTGGTCGATATTTTTGAGTACTTCCGCAATATGATAAATAATTTTACCTTCTGGATGACCATACCGAGGTTGTCCCCAGAACAAGCCTTTCATAAAATCAGGATGGTTAATCAATTTATGTTCAATATCTGTCTCGGGTTTTAGTTGCCCTTCGATAGCATTCATTTGAAGAATATGCTTCTCCATAGCGATGATGGTTTTTCTTTAATAAAGGTTATTATTAAACCAATAAGTGTTATCCTTAAAATAAGTTAATTGATATACGGAGTTTAGATTGTAGTTGTTGTATTTGATTAATACTAATTTGGAAAGATCATTGGTTTTCACATCCTTGTTAATTTCCTGTTAAAGCAATTTAGTATATCAACAAACATAAGGCAATACCGTTATTTTTACAATTATTCTTTTGAAAAATTTACTTTTTATTTACAAAAAACGTCAATCATTATGAAAAATTTATTTTCGCTTGTTTTCGCTGGAATCATTGGTGGTATGATAACACTCATGGGCGTTTACTTTCTTACTACTTCTCCAATAAAAAATGCTTCAGATATTGAAAAATATGCTCAACCTGTTTCCAATAATTTAAATCTTAAACCAGGATCGGTTGCTACTGTATTTGATTTCGCTGATGCTGCCGAAAAAGCAACTCCTTCTGTTGTTCATATAACAGCAACTAGTGGCAGAAATCAACAGAACAACTCTGGGAATCCACTTGATTTTCTTTTCGGTAATCCTGGAGAGGGAGGTCCTCGTGGAGGAACTGGATCTGGAGTTATTTATAGTTCAGATGGATACATTATAACAAATAACCATGTGATTGAAGATGCTGACAATATTGAAGTTACTCTGTCTAACAATCGAACATATAAAGCAAAGGTCATTGGTACTGAAGCCCAAGCAGATTTAGCAGTTTTAAAAATTGATGCTCGACAATTGCCTGTTTTGAAAAAAGCAGATTCAGATCGAGCTAGAATTGGTGAGTGGGTTCTAGCTGTTGGCAATCCTTTTGATTTAAATTCAACTGTGACTGCTGGAATCATCAGCGCAAAGGGAAGAGACATTGGAATTATTCGAGGCAATTCTATTGAATCATTTATTCAAACTGATGCTGCTGTTAATCCTGGAAACAGTGGTGGTGCACTTATTGATGCCCAGGGGCGATTACTCGGAATCAATACTGCTATTGCTACCCAGACTGGAAGTTACTCAGGATACTCATTTGCCATTCCAGTAAATTTCATGGAGAAAATTGCGCAAGATATTATTGAATTTGGTTCGTATCAAAGAGGCCTTTTAGGTGTCTATATCCGAAATCTAAATAATGAATTAGCCGATGAGTTAGGGTTAAACATTACCCAAGGTGTTGTCGTCACAAATACAGTTGAAAGTGGTGCTGCAGAATATGCAGGCATCAAAAAAGATGATGTAATCATCAAAGTTAATGGAATAACGGTTAATTCTTCTCCAAAACTACAAGAACTTGTAGGTACTAAGCGACAGGGAGAAAAAGTTAATATTACAATTAATAGAGGTGGGAAAATTAAACAAATTCCTGTAACTCTCAAGAAAGGTTAACTAAAATTTGGGCTACGATTTTAATTTTTTTTAGCCTAAAAACATTATACTGAATGTTTTATAAAATAACATTTTTATTAATATTTAAGATTTTATTAACACTTTTATTGAAACATTTTTTTATTAAAATTGGTTATTATAACATTAATTGTTAATAGTCCAAATAAGATATTTATAAAAACTTGTTTAAAGTTGGTTTTTCGTTTTGTTTTGATGCGTCTGTCCTGTTCTTCAGGACGGACGTTTTTTTAGGCCCTCACTCATGAAATATTATTATCATTAATACATAAAAACAATATTTTCATAGCTTTAAAATATTATTTATTTTGATGCTATGAATCCAGTACTACAATCTCTAGACGATGCCATTTGTTTGTTTTACCCACGACTTTGTTTGGCTTGTGGGAAACAACATTTACCTTCTAAACAAATACTTTGTACAACTTGCGAATTTCTTTTACCCCGAACTGATTTTCATTTATTTAAAGAAAATGATTTCACCAGAAAATTTTGGGGCCGTGTTGATATTCAGACGGGTACCTCATTATTTCATTTTTTAAAAGAAAGTAAAACACAAAATCTGATTCATAATTTAAAATACAGAGGAAAAAAAGAAGTTGGTGTTATTCTTGGTAAAATGCTTGGGAAAACGCTAATTAAATCTGAACTATATCAAAACATTGATTTAATCGTTCCGATTCCTTTGCACTTCAAAAAGGAAATCAAAAGAGGATTTAACCAAAGTGATGTCTTTGCCCGAGGACTTTCAGAGACGATGAAAATTCCTTGGGCAAAAGATGCGCTCGAAAGAAAAATCTTCACAGAAACTCAAACTCAAAAATCACGGATCGAACGCTTCCAAAATGTCATAAAAGCATTTAAGGTTAAACGCCCTGAATTATTAAGAAATAAACATATTCTTTTAGTTGATGATGTTTTAACCACAGGTGCTACCCTTGAAGCTGGAGCTATAAAGATATTAAAGGTAAGAGGAACAAAGGTAAGTCTAGCAACCATTGCTTTTGCTAAAAGTGATTGAAGCAGCATTCGTAAGTCGTCAAAAAACACCTATTGAATACTGCTACCTAATAATTTAACTTTCTAAGATTTGTGCCGCGTGGTCCTTCGATTTTACTTTTGTGATTACTTGCTCTATCATTCCCTTTTCATCTATCACAAAGGTTGTTCGGTGTAACCCATCATATTCTTTTCCCATAAATTTTTTCGGCCCCCAAACGTTGAAGGCTTTAGTCACTTCTAAACTTTCATCAGCTAACAGAGGAAATGGAAAATCAAATTTTTTGATGAAATTTTGATGTTTTTTTTGAGTATCAGGACTGACACCAAGCAACTCAAACCCTTTTTCTTGAAGCATCGAATAATTGTCCCGCAAGTTACATGCTTCAACAGTACAAGTTGGCGTATTGTCTTTTGGATAAAAAAAGAGAATTAACTTTTTTCCTTTAAAATCATTAAGTAACACCTTCTCTCCATTCTCATTTAGTCCTGAAAAACTTGGCGCTTTATCTCCTGGCTTTAGATGTGTCATACTTTTAGGGTATTCTATTTGTTTAAGAAAATCTATTTATGAAACAAGATGAAATGATAATTGTTTTACAAAATCATCTTGTAAATTCTCTCTCATAAATTTTCTCATTTCCTCGGTCATCCGTTACCTCAATTCGAAGTAAATGTTTTCCCTTTTGAATACTACCATCAAACCGATGAATCAACAAATCATTTTTTCCATCATAATCCATTAATATCCATTTACCATCGACGGTAACTTTATAAGTAAAAGGCTCAATATTCCGAGCTGTTTCGAAATTCTCTTTTACTTTAAAGGTCATTCTTGATGCACCTCGCATATTTGATTTAAAACTAATGGGTTCAATGGAAGGAGATTTAGTATCGATCATAATGCAATAGTTACCAAAGTCTCTAACTTTAGTAGTAAGTTTTCCATCTTTCCACTTTCCTCCACAATTCTGAGGTGATCTAGATTTACCACAATAGGCAATAAATGCCTTTTCTCGCATATTTTCAGGTATTCCAGATGGTTTTATTCCTATATCAAAATACCTATGAGCAGGAGTTTTGTAATCATGAATTTGATGTACTGTAGAAAAAACACCTTCAGATTCATCAATTGAAGTATTATATTTTAAATATAAATTTTCATACAATGTTCCTTTTTTTAGAAAAAGAGACAGTGAGCCAGTTTCTATTTGATTGTCTTCATCATAAGGTAAAATGTAATTAAAGACCTTAGAAGGTAAATTTTTAATCTCTCCCCTTTTTATCCAAAATTTCAAGGTAGATCGATTCCCAGCAATGTCTTTAATCACCATTTCTATTTTACTCGCTTTACCCATGCTCAAAGGAATTATTCCAGCATCGGATTGGATTCCATAAATAGAAAGTTCATTCCCAGGCAATTCATAGCAACGATTGAAGTAACTTTTTTTCGCAACTTGCTCTTCATAATCTAAATGAGCATTAATATATCTTGTCTCATTAAAGGAGAAAGTTTCCATTTTAAAATCATAAATAAGTTGGCCGTCTTGAAACATTTCCAAGGAATAAATTCCATTCCAATTCGATGCACCATTTTGATTATCATAAGTCTTTAATGCTAATCCAACACGCCATGCTCCAATGGTCAACGTATCTTTACGGACAAAATACTTCTTTCCGTTTTTCAATAAATCAATAGTCTTAGTTTTTTGAGTTTCTCGTTTATCATTAAGATTATAGATTTTTAATTGATGTATACGAGGAGGAATATTATCAGTGACATTGATTCCAAAAAGTAATGGATTAATTGGTTTCTCTGTTTTGGTGTCTCGAATTTCAAAATGTAAATGCGGCCCATATGAACGTCCTGACATTCCTAATTTTCCGATCTTATTTCCTTTTTTAAAACTAAATTGATTTGGCTTTGGAAAAAGTTCGACGGCAAAAGTTTCTTTTTGTTTTTGTTTTTGTTTCACATATTCTTCAACTGATTTATCAAACTCATGCATGTGTGCATAAACTGTGGTATAACCATTTGGATGATCAATGTACAATACTTTCCCATAGCCACCTGATTGCATTTTAATGCGAGAAACATAACCATCGGCAGCGGAATAAAGTGCTTGTCCAATTTTTCCATCCTTTGCTTTGATATCAATTCCTGCGTGTAAATGATTCGGACGCAACTCACCAAATGTTCCTGACAAACGAATCGTTCCACTCACAGGGGAGCGAAAATAACCTTGTGGATATTTCTTGTTGGATTCGAATGTACTGAACGAAAGGAAGAAGATCGTTGCAATAATCAGTAAAAATAATAAACGCATTTTATAGTTTGTTTTAAAAACAAAAGTAGGAAAAGAAAATTAAATAGGAACAATTAGCAAGTCATCTGCATACAAAAATGTTAAGCATATTTAAGAACATTTGTATTATACTACAATAAATAATCACTCCAATTCCCTTTATTAGTTTTCTCGATTTTGTTTCTTTTCATGTAATCTAAAAAATCTGTTCGGTCAATAAATTCTCCACCTAAACTTTCTAAATGTTTTGTCTGTTGTTGACAATCAATCAACCAAAAACCTAAATTTTCTAATTTTTGAACTAAAAAAATAAAACCAAACTTTGATGCATTTGATACAGTGGAAAACATGGATTCACCAAAAAAAATTTTCCCCAAAGAAATTCCATACAATCCACCTACCAATTTTTCACCTTGCCAAACTTCCACAGAATGAGCAAATCCCATTCTATTTAATTCCGTGTATGAATCAATCATTTCATCGGTAATCCAAGTTCCTCCACCTTGTCCTTTTCTATATTGTTGCTGGCAAGCTGTCATTACCTTCTCAAATTGTGTGTCAAAGGTTACGGTAAATTTTTTTTGATTAAAATAAGGTCGCATACTTTTAGACACCTTCAATCTTTGGGGATATAATATAAACCTAGGATCAGGTGACCACCACAAAATTGGATCCTCAGGATTGAACCACGGAAATAACCCCATACTGTAGGCTAGTAAAAGTCGATTGGGAGTCAAATCCCCTCCGACTGCTAATATTCCATCTTCATTCGCAAGTTCAGCGGGAGGAAAGGAAAGTTCTTCTGTTAACCAAAATACTGGCATTTATTGTTACAACTTTTTTAAATGACAAATTTATAAAGTCTTGGGAATTTTTTCAACTTTATGCTAATTCCTAATCAAGCTAACTTTAAAAAATACTAAAAGTTTTACAATTAATTTTACTTACAGATTCAGCTCACTACGTATAATTTAAAAAATACTATTTTTGTCAAAAAAAATATGAATTGGACTCCTCACATTAATGGTTTCAAAGCTTACCTTTTGCTTGAGCGTTCGCTAAGTGAGAATAGCATTGAAGCATATTCATGTGATGTCGAAAAATTAGAACGATTTTTAATTAATCATAAATATGAACTCTCTCCCTCTGAGGTGAAATTTAAGGAATTGGAAGCCTTTATTTTCACATTAAGTGATTTAGGTTTAGGGGCAACATCTCAGGCAAGAATCATTTCTGGAATTAAGACTTTTTATAAATACTTATTATTAGAGGATATTATCAAAGAAGATCCCACCGAACTTTTGGAAGCACCAAAAATTTCACGGAAAATACCTGAAGTACTTTCTTATGATGAGATCACAGCTATTATTTCAGCCATTGATTTAAGTCATCCACAAGGACATCGAAATCGGGCAATGCTGGAAACACTTTATGCTTGTGGACTTCGAGTAAGTGAATTGGTAAATTTAAAATTGTCAAATTTATATCCTGATATTGGTTTTATCAAGGTGATAGGAAAAAACAATAAAGAGAGAATCGTTCCGATTGGTGAAGAAGCATTGCAACAGATTTACTTTTATGTCAATAATTATCGAAATCAACTGTCGATAGTTCATCCCGAACATGAGAATATCGTATTTTTAAATCGTCGAGGAAAACGTCTTACTCGTGTGATGATTTTTATGATTATTAAAAAAGCAGTTAAAAAAGCTGGAATTACTAAAAAAGTAAGCCCTCATACATTTAGACATTCTTTTGCTACGCATTTAGTGGAAGGTGGTGCAGATTTAAAAGCGGTACAAGATATGTTGGGTCATGAAAGTATTACTACAACAGAAATTTATACACACTTGGACACAGAATACTTGAAAGAAACGATTATTCTATTTCATCCTAGAAACAAACGTTAATAGTTAAATTCAAATTTCTAATACTTTAAGAATTAATTAACCACTCATATATATACATATATACGCAATTCCAGTTAATTTTGCGAGACTTCTGAACAATAGATCTTTATGCAAAAATATAATTCTCTTTCTTTTATCATTTTGATCATCCTTTTGACTTTGGTTAGCTGTGCTAACCAGGGTACTTTAACAGGTGGGAAAAAAGATACAATCCCACCAATAATTGATAATTCAAATTCTACTCCTAATTTTAAAACCAATTTTAAAAAGCAAACGATCAAATTAACTTTTAATGAATGGTTGCAACTGAATGATGTTTTTAAACAAGTAGTTGTTTCACCTCCATTACAAAAAAAATTTGATGTCTCACTAAAAAAGAAAACCGTTCGATTTGAGTTTGATGAGGAAGAAGTGTTACGTAAGAATGCCACTTACACAATTAATTTTGGAACGGCCGTACAGGACTTGACAGAACGAAATCCTGTAAAAGATTTACGCTTTGTTTTTTCGACAGGTGATTTTATTGATTCATTGGAAGTCACAGGACAAGTTGTTGAAGCTTTTGATAAAAAGCCACTAAAGGATGTTTTAGTAATGTTGTACGATAATTTGGCAGATACAGTAGTGCGAAAAGAGAAACCTTTTTATTTTGCTAAAACAGATGAAGGAGGAAATTTTTCTATCAAAAATGTTCGTTCAGATACATTCAAAGTATTTGCCTTAATTGATGGAAATGCAAATTATTTATTTGATAATCAAAGTGAAAAAATTGGCTTTTTAAAAGAACCAATTGTTGTGACCGACTCGACCAAAGTAGACTTGACTTTACAAATGTTTCAAGAAGAATTTAAATTACAATTACAAGGAGAAGATAAAAAAAAGTATGGTCGTATCGCTTTTGGTTTTAATCGAAAGCCACATGAGGGGGAATACAAACTTACTTTTGAAGACGTTGGACAGAAAACTTATATTCAAACAGTAAAAGATTCACTTTTATTTTGGTATGATGTCCCGAATGATTCTAGTTGGAATGTCTTTATTGCAAGAGATACATTTTCTCCCGATACAATCAAAATTCCAAAATTATCACGAACCACTTTTTTTCAGAAATATAAATTAAACCCAGCTAAAAAAATCACACCAGGCTCTAAATTAGAAGTTAGATCAAATAAAAATTCTTCAATTTCATTCAATCATCCTTTGAAAAATATTGATACTAGTTTTGTGGCAATTTTAGTAGATACAGTTTCCCAAAGAGTTGTTCCGACAATAAAAATTGATTCAACAGACAATAGAAAATTACTTATACAATATCCTTTTAAAGAGAAAATACCTTATCTTCTTAAATTACTACCAGGTGCCCTTACAGATATTTTTGGTATGCAAAATGATACACTTACTCAAACATTAGAAGTAAAAACAGCAACTAACTTTGGAGATATGACATTGACCGTTGTGGACATGCAACCTGGTAAAAACTATGTAATTGAATTGTTAGATAAATCAAATACATTAGTAGAAATCATTCCTATGAATGGTAATTCTATTTTCAAAAAAACCTTTAAATCAATTGCAACTGGAAAATATTCAGTTCGAATGATTCAAGATACAAATGGAAATGGACGATGGGATACTGGAAATTATGATAACCTTTCACAACCTGAACCGTTATTTGCTAGAGAACTAGAAGAGTTACGTGCAGGTTGGGAATTAGATGCAACCGTTTCTGCTGATGAAAAAGCAAAATCTAAAAAAGGAAATCAATCAACCTCACCGCCAGCTTCGGATAGACCTAAACCGCAACGAGGAGAAAAGAATTAATTCTCAGTAAAAAAAAAAATATGATTTTAAGATCAGAAAAACTAGTCAAAATTTACGGCAGCCGAAAAGTGGTTAAAGAGGTTTCCATTGAAGTTCATCAAGGAGAAATAGTAGGATTGCTCGGTCCAAATGGTGCTGGAAAAACGACCACTTTTTATATGACAGTTGGATTTATTCAACCTAATTCTGGAAATGTTTTTTTGGCTGATGAAAACATCACCCAACTTCCGATGTATAAAAGAGCGCAAAAAGGAATCGGATATCTACCGCAGGAACCTTCTGTTTTTAGAAAACTAAGTGTAGAAGATAACCTAAAAGCTGTTTTGGAGATGACTAAATTATCCAAAAATGAACAGAAGGAAAAACTAGAAAATTTAATTGATGAATTTTCTTTGCACAAAGTTCGAAAAAACTCAGGAGATTCCCTTTCAGGTGGAGAACGTCGTCGGACTGAAATTGCTAGAGCATTAGCAACTAGTCCAAAATTCATTTTACTGGATGAACCTTTTGCTGGAATTGATCCAATTGCGGTCGAAGATATCCAAAATATAGTTGAAAAATTAAAGAATAAAAATATCGGAATTTTGATTACCGATCATAATGTACAAGAAACACTTTCGATAACTGATCGAGCTTACTTAATGTTTGAAGGAAATATTTTGAAAGCGGGAACTGCAGAAGAATTAGCTGCCGATGAGATGGTTCGTAAGGTTTACCTTGGAAAGAATTTTGAACTCAGAAAAAAAGTGGTTGACAAATCAGATTGATTATTCGAAAATTATTTCCTCTTTCTTGTAATATAAACTCCAAATAAAATCATTACCATTCCTAGGAAGTGATAAATTGTTACTTTTTCACCATCCAAAAATCCAAATCCAATAGCTACAATTGGAATTAAAAAAGCTACTGTTGAAGCAAAAAGAGCACTAGACATCTGAATTAATTTAAAAAAAAGAACCGACGCAGCAACTGTCCCAACTAATGATAAAAATACGATGGCTCCCAATGACATCAATGCATCAGGGTGTGTTTGAAGAATAGTTATGAAATCAGAAAAAAGTAAATATAAAATACCAACAGGCGCAACTAAACAATAAGCTGCTGCACTTAAATTTACCGCGGAAACATTTTTAAAATATTTCTGAATAGTATTTCCACTCAAAGCATAACAGTAAGTTGCTAAAATTAAGAATAACGCATACCACTCATTTTTATCTCCGATCGAAACAACTTCCTCCAATCGAGGCGTAAAGTAAGATGGTCCAATAATCAAAAGTGATGCTCCTAAAAACCCTAGAATAACTCCTAGTAATTTATTCCTAGTCAAAACCAATCCATAAAAAAGCACTCCTTGAATCAAAACAAAAATAGGTGTCATCGAATTCAAAACACCTGCAACAGAACTACTCACTTGTGTTTGAGCTAATGAAAAAAGTAGCGCTGGAATTGCACTTCCTGCAAAGCCAACAATCAATAATGGTTGTATTTGAGTCCAGTCTATTTTTTTAAAATTAATTATAAGGACGGGCAAAAAAGCAAGCCCAGCGATTCCTATCCTCAAACTTGCCACTTGCATTGGAGAAAATGCCAATAACCCTTTTTTTATCAAAATGAAAGATGCTCCCCAAGTGATGGAAAGAAGAATTAGTATAGCCCAACCAATAGTATATGATCGGGGTTTTTGTGTTTTTTCTGACAATAGAATTTAATTTTATATCCAGCTATAACTACTTTACGCAAGAATAAGTTTTGAGTATCTCCGAAAAAAAAGCGGAGACTTAAAGTCTCCGCCACCTATTTTTTTGAAATAAACTCTTTTGATTTAGTACTTTTTATCTCTGATACCATTGATTTGAATGACTGGTATAAACACAATTATCGCAAAGAACTCACATTATTTTTCATCCTTGATTTCCTTTGATTCTGTCAACTCTTCGCCACTTTCTGTTTTCTGACCAAGGTATTGTGGCAAATCCATTCCTGCCATATTAAACAAATCACTCATTGGAGGAACTGATTTATATAAACCAGAAACAAATTTAGAAGTAGCATTTCCTTCGCCTTCACTTCCGCTACCGTTCTCCCAAACAGTAACTTTATCGATTTTGATATTCTTAATTGCCTCTACTTGAGTTTTTACTAAGTCCTCTAGTTTATCTGCAATAATCATCAAAACTGCATCCTTAGAATTGCCATTAGTCGCTTTTACGATTTCTCCAAATCCTTGTGCTTGGCGATTCAAAATTTCTAACATACCCTTGGCTTCTGCTTCTTTCTCCATAAATATTGCATCGGCATTACCTCTAGCTATTCTTCGTATTCTTTCCGCCTCTCCTTCTGCATCAATCTCTTTTTTACGTTTTGCTATTTCAGCTTGAACGATTTCGTTTGCTTGTGCGGTTGCCATTTCTTTAGCAGCACGCGCTTGTTCTGCTTCTTTCTCTGCAAGGTAAGCTTCCTCTAATGCCTTAGCAGCTTGAATTTTCTCGGATGAAGTTGCGAGTTTCAAATATTCAGCTTCTCGCTGCCGACGTTCAGCATTCGATTCTGAAATCCTGATAGCAGCTAAATTGGCTCCTTCAATTGCTTTTGCTTCTGCTTCCGACTCCCCTACTTGTGCTAATGCATCTGCATTCGAAACTTGAACCCTTTGGTCTTGGCGGGCATTTGCTTCCCCAATCGAACCATCTCTATTTTTCTCAGCAACGCTCATCCTTGCATCGTTGATTGCTTTGGCTGCAGCTTCTTTCCCAAGTGCTTCAATATAACCAGATTCGTCTTGTATATCTGTAACATTTACGTTAATTAATTGAAGTCCAATTTTTCTCAACTCTGCCCCAACATTAGAGGCTACATTAGTTAAAAATTTATCTCTATCAGAATTAATCTCCTCAATATCCATAGTTGCAACTACCAAACGTAATTGACCTAAAATAATATCTTTTGCTATGTCTCGAACCTGCATTGTTTCTTTTCCCAATAAACGTTCGGCAGCATTTTGCATGATTCCCTCCTCTGTAGAGATACCAACAGTAAATCGAGAAGGTACATCAATACGAATATTTTGTTTACTCAAGGCACTTTTTAAGTCAACATCAATTGAAATTGGAGATAAATCTAAATATTCATACTCTTGAATTACTGGCCAAACAAATGTGGCTCCCCCAGCTATACATTTCGAAGATCCTTGCCCCGTCTTACCTGATATGACCAAGATTCTATCTGAAGGACATCTCTTGTATCTAGAAATTAAAAATAAACCCATTAGAAAAATTAAGCCTACAAAAGCGGCAACTAAAATTAATACGGAACTCATAAGTTGTAATTTTTAAGGTTTTAAATAAGAGGTTTTGTTTTTTGTACTCAACTACTTTTATCATTTGAAAAATAGGAAGATCACAGTATCGAAAATATAGTATCGGTAGCTTATTATTAATAAGCTTATAATTTATCACCTTCCAAAAAGATATCAACAGATTCGACAAGTAATAAATTCTCGTCCACGATTTCTACAACTCTAATCGTTGCACCAGTGGACAAAGTTTTTCCTTCCGTAATTGCATCCATTTCTTTCATAGTTCCTTGAATATTGATATGTATTTTCCCCACCGCTCTTTTCCCTGCTGGAATAGTTAGATATACTTCTCCTGTTTGAAATAGCGCATCATTCAAATCTACATTTCCTGATTCCCCTAATTTTGAAAATAAATACATCATATAACCTACTATCACCATTGCTAAAAAACCAGATGCACTTCCACACATAACTGCCATCGTAGTTCCCAAACCAGCATTCAAAGTCAGTAAGCCAGTCCATCCAAAGAAGGTAAAAAAAGCAATAATACTTCGAACTGAAAATAAAGTGAAACTTGGATCTAGGTTGTAGCCCCCATTAGTATCGGAATCGGTACTCACGTCAAAATCGGTCTCTCCCTCAAAATCTAAACCAATCAAACTCAAAACGAACTGAATAACAAATAAGACACTAAATATGATGGAGATCCCCCAAAACATTTGTTGCGTTCCATTCAACGAACTCCACCAGTCTCCAAATACGAGTAGATACATTTTTCTATTTTTTTTTGATTAGTTGACTTTTAAGTTTTATGGAAGAATTTCTATATAATAACTCACAGGTAACCTTTCTCTATAAAACTAGCTTTATTGTAAATAAAAATCATGATATCTCGACAAATCTCTTTCATTTCTCGGCAAACGTAATGACTAACTTTGGTTGATTGAAAAATTTACTTCAAAAAAGAAGGTATCTTTAACAATTCTTCCCTTTTACGAGAGGAAATTTCGATTTATGTTTCCGCAAGCTGCCCCTCCCTGGTTTGATAAATTTTCTGATCAAGTGTAAATTAACTAAATAAGATTTATGAATTCAGAAAAAATAATCTCTGTTGATAGTGATTCAAAATACCTTAGTCATTATAATGAGATGAAATATTTCACATTTGAAAAACAAGATTGTATAAAAACTTTCCAATTCACATCAAATAATATCTTTATTATTAACAAAGGTAAAACCATCTACCATGTTCAAGGCTATCTTTTCGATTTTTTGTCCAGATAATAACTCTTGAAGAAGTTTAAATTTCTCAGGTTTAGTAAAGTGATTCCTTTAATTTTAACATATTCAATCACCTTAATTAATCTGTTCTAGTTGGTTTCAGCAATAAATAAATGATGCCAATTGAAAACTTCTACCGCATTTTCATCACAGGCTGTGGAAAAAATAACTTCAAAATAAAAATCAAGTAATTCAATTTCCCTTTCCAAAGGCATCCTAATATCCAGAAACACTAAATCAAATTCTTTTTCAAAATTAGTTTTTTGGTTCCACTTACTAAATTAGCCTATCCAAACTATCTCCAATCCTTCAAAAATATTCCTCACACAAATCTTGGAGCAAGCTACGACTTAGAACTTCATCATCACCAATAATACATTTGATTTTATATTAAATGTTTATTCGTATAATTTGGTTTTCCTACCTTCTAAAGTATTTTTAAAAACCCCGTTAAAACATTGATTATCAACCCCTTATTAAACTAAAATCAGGATAATATTTTTTCAAAAATCCAATTCAAATTACTACAATAAGATTAATTGCTATTTTTACAATTAAAAAATAAAATCATGAAACTCAATCGAAAAGATTTTTTCAAAGGTGCTGCTCTCGGAATCATTTCATTACCTTTTGCATTGAGAGGCTGTACCAATGAAAACATAGCTCAAAATTCATCAACAACTTCTGTCTCTGGAAAAAAATATAAATGGAAAATGGTCACAACATGGCCTCCCAACTTTCCGGTTTTAGGAGAAGGTTGCGAACTCTTCGCCAAGTGGGTCAATGAGATGTCAGGGGGTCGAATGGTAATTAAAGTTTATGGTGGTGGCGAGTTGGTTCCTCCTTTGGAAATCTTTAATGCTGTGAGTAGTGGCGCTGCTGAAATTGGCCATGGGTCTGCCTATTATTGGGCAGGAATTGCCTCCTCTGCACAATTTTTCGCGTCAGTTCCATTTGGAATGAATGCTCAACAAATGAATTCTTGGCTAATTAGTGGAGGTGGGTTGGAATTATGGGAGGAGTTGTACGATAAATTTAATTTAATCCCTGTACCCGCAGGAAATTCGGGCGTACAAATGGGTGGATGGTTCAATAAAGAGATTAATTCAGTAGCTGATCTAGAAGGTCTAAAAATGAGGATGCCGGGACTTGGTGGAAAAGTTTTAGCTAAGGCTGGAGGAAATCCAATTTTAATCGCTGGAGGTGAATTATATACAAGTTTAGAGCGTGGAGTAATTGATGCAACAGAATGGATTGGGCCCTATCATGATTATATAATGGGCTTTCATCAGATTGCTAAATATTATTATTCTCCTGGATGGCATGAGGCAGGAACAGTCCTTGAAATGTTTTTTAACAAAGAAAAATTCAATGAATTACCTATTGATTTACAAGCTATTTTAAGAACAGCCGCTTTCCGACTAAATATGTGGATGCTTTCCGAGTTGGAAGCAAAAAATACCTCTTATCTAAAAAAAATATTGGAAGAGTCAGATGCAGAATTGCGAGTATTCCCACAAGAGGTTTTGGATGAATTAAAAAAATATACTGACGAAGTCTTGGTTGAGGTAACTGCCGCAGATCCTTTTGCAAAAAGGGTTTATGAATCTTACAATAAATTTAGATCAGATGCGACAGAATGGTCAAAGTTAACGGAGAAAGTTTTTTATAATAAAATTCAAATTTAAGAATCAGCTATGAATCGATATAAAAAAAGGTATTCTTACCTTTTATGTTTTTATCAGCGATAGCGTTATTTAACTATTCATTTTTATTAAAAAAAGAAAAACCACCTTGGATAACATCAGTATAGAAAACTGGGAAGGAAAATCTGATAGTGCTTTTCGAAAAGAGCAATTCCGTTTTGAACGAGTCCGTAATGCATATGACGCGAAAAAAAATTATATCAAAACCCTTTTGATATCAAAAGGATTCAACTCTTTCGATTACAACCTATTTTTACGAGCTTTAAAAAAAGAAGAACTTTTAGAAGTTTGGATAAAAAAAGAAAAAGACCTCACCTATCAATTATTAACAACTTATGACTTTTGTAAAAATTCTGGACAGCTAGGTCCAAAACGAATGGAAGGTGATGGACAAATCCCAGAGGGATTTTATCATATTAGTCACTTTAACCCTAAGAGTAATTTTTTACTTTCACTAAAATTAAATTACCCAAATGATTCTGACAAAATATTAAGTGACCCTATTAATCCAGGGAGTAATATTTACGTACATGGCGGCTGCCAAACTAAGGGTTGTATTCCACTTACAAATGATAAAATACAAGAATTATATTTGCTTGCAATGGAAGCAAAAAAAGAAGGCGAAAAAATTCCGATTCATATCTTTCCAACTAAAAAATTTAGAGAAAACTTAAATAAAGATTCTGAACACTTTCCTTTTTGGGAAAATCTAAAAACAGTTTTCGATGATTTTGAAGAAAATAGAAAATTATCTTTCATCGCAGTGGAATCTGATGGTAGATATAAAATTAAAGTTAGAGACTAAACTTAATACTCAAATCAAAAACACCAACTTCGGAAACATGATAACTAAAAATAAAAACACTAACTGAATAATCACAAATGGAATTATCCCTCTATATAAATGTGCGGTTGTAATCTCGGGGGGTGCAACTCCTTTCAAATAAAATAATGAAAATCCAAACGGTGGCGACAAAAATGAAGTCTGCAAGTTCAACGCCAACAAGATTCCAATCCAAATCAAATTCATATCATAGATTTCAAAAATAGGTGCCACCACAGGAACGATAATAAAAATAATCTCAATAAAGTCAATAAAAAAGCCCGCCACAAAAACTACTAGCATCACTATAAATAAGAACATATTGGGTGATAAATCCGATTCTTGAATTAGGTTTATCAAATAAGTATCTCCACCTAATTCTCTGAAAACAAAAGTAAAAGTCGTAGCCCCTAGTAAAATGATGAAAACCATAGTTGTCAAATGCGTGGTCTCTCGCATCACTTCATTCAGTATTTTTAAATTAAATTTCCTCTGAGAAACAGTCAAAATTGTTGCCCCCATAGCACCAATTGCTGCTGCTTCTGTTGGTGTCGCAAATCCAAACAAAATAGAACCTAACACCGCAACAATTAAAAAAAATGGTAGCAAAAATGCTTTAATTATTCTTCCATAAAAACCTTCCCTCTTAAATTCTGCAATTTCTACTTCAGGAATACTAGGTGCTTTTTGAGGATTAAAATGGGCAAAAATTGCAATATAAATAACATAGCAAAGCACCAACAAGAACCCAGGCAATAACGCTGCTTTAAATAAATCTCCTATTGTCACGCCCAACATATCACCCAACAAAACTAAAACAACGGATGGTGGTATGATTTGTCCTAATGTTCCCGATGCAGCAATCGTTCCTGTTGATAACTCTGGCGAGTAACCTCTATTCAACATTGTTGGTAAACTAATCAATCCCATCGTTATTACCGTCGCTCCAACAATGCCAGTTGAGGCAGCTAACAATGCACCTACAACTACAACCGAAATAGCTAATCCACCTTTCATTTTTCCGAAAAGCATAGCCATTGTTTCGAGTAAACTTTCCGCAAGTCCAGATTTCTCCAACATAATACCCATAAAAACGAAGAGGGGAACTGCTAACAACACTACATTTGTCATTGTCCCCATGATCCTAGATGGCAACATTGAAAAGTCTGATGGATCTAAAAAACATAAGGCATAAATAGTTGAAATCCCTCCTAAAGTAAATGCCACCGGGAATCCATAAAGTATCAGTAAAAAGATGCTAATGAAAAGTATAATTGCTAAATATTCCATTTCTGTTTTTCGTTTTATTGAGGTTTAATTTTCTCTCACAACTTTATATTTTAAAGTTAAAAGAGAACTTGCTACCATCGCTAAAGCTTGTAATAACAGTAAACATGCACCAATCGTAATAGCAAACTTCACCACAAATCGATACGGCAATCCATTTGGATTTGGTGAACTTTCCAATATCTTAAATGATCCTAAAGCATAATCATACGAAACCCAAATAATCAAACAACACCAAGGAATCAAAAACAACAATGCACCTGTAAGATTGACCAAAGCTTTATCTTTTTCCGAAAAATCAGCATAAAACAAGTCTACTCGTACATGCTTATCATATTTTAAAGTATACCCTGCTGCTAACAAAAATATCATCGCAAATAAATGCCATTCCAATTCAGGTAACCAAACTGGTTCGCTATCAAATAACATTCTCCCTAGGACTCTACCACATACAAGTATCACTAAAACACCCACTAACCAAGAAGTAGTTTTCCCGATGTTTTCATTAACTGTGTCAACGAAATTGATAAAATTTTGAAGATGGTTTTTCATAAAATATAGAAGTTGTTTCTTACAGTTTGTAAAAAACGACAAAAAATCAATGAATCAAAATCTGATTTTTTATTTTACTTTTTTGATCCTCGGAAATATTTAACTGAAGTTTTTATCGACTGATTAGAAATATCAATCAAGCGGTAAGCGATACTGTGGTGATCTACTTTAAAGTCTAAGGAACTTTGATCTAACTGATAAAAGGTGGAAGGTGTGATTTGAACTAAAATATTATCTCTCTGAATAGATTTTTCAACATGAAAATGGCCACAAAAAATATTAATAAACCCTCGATAACCAAAAAGAACTTCTTGAATCTCTGAAATATTTTGTAATGCGTATTTAGTATCCATAAATTTGACATCAGCTTTTACCGGCGGATGATGTGTAAAAATCACAAAATTATCATTGCCATTTTTTAGTTGTCGATCTAACCATTTGAGTTGATTCTCAGAATGAAATCCTCTTGAAGAATCTAAAAAAAGACAAGTAGCTTTGCCTAATTTCTTAGCAAAATATAATTCATTTTTCGTAACCAAATGTTGCAGTCCAAAAATCTCCGACATTAACATAGTATCATCGTGATTTCCACCTATCACATCATAAGAAATTCTGGTCAAATCCAATTGTTCTCTAATCCATTCGTAAATTTCCACATCTCCAATATCATAGCACAAATCACCCGAAATCACCAAATGGTCAACTTTAGCCTGACGAGCAGCCCGCAAAATTCTTTGAAAGTTTCTACGAACATCGATATTAAAAGGATACTCATTTTCCTTATCAATATGTAAGTCGGTGATTTGAATTATTTTCATCTAAATAAAAAATCAATTTTATATCTAAATAACGGTTTTTTTTCTTTTAAATCGAATTTCGTTCCATTTTCTTATTTCAAAGAAATTTAATACGAAAAATAAAAGAATTATTAATAAATAAAATATGAATACTCATTTTGTAAACTTTCCTTTTTCCCTTCCGTTAACCATTTAATTGATTATTTTTGCGAAAAAAATACCTACTATAAAAAACTAGAATATGAGTATTGTTGAAATGAAAGTCCCTGTTATTGGGGAATCTGTAAACGAAGTAACGCTTTCTCAATGGTTGAAAGGTAATGGAGATTATGTGAAACTGGATGAGCCAATTTGTGAATTTGAATCAGATAAAGCAACTTTAGAGTTTCCTGCGGAAGCTGCCGGGAAATTAATTTATGTAGCTTCCGAGGATGACGATTTAGAAATAGGGGCGTTGGTTGCCAAAATCGATACAAGTGTTGCTGCTCCCGTGGATTCGTCACCTCCCGCGATTACTACTCCTGCGAAAGAAGTAAAGAAGGAGGATCCAGTTCCTGCCTCCGTAACTTATGCCTCAGGACATCCATCTCCTGCTGCTGACAAAATTTTAAAAGAAAATGGTGTAACCATAAATCAAGTGAATGGATCGGGCGTAGATGGCAGAATCACAAAAGAAGATGCTCAAAAAGTAGTTGCCGCTAAAACTAGCGCACTCGCAACTATTGCAAAAACTGAATCTCCTTCTCCGACTCTAACTGCTAACTTTAGTCGAGAAACTTCTCGTAAAAAAATGAGCAGAATGCGGAGAACAATTGCATCACGACTGGTTTCCGCTAAAAATAATACCGCTATGCTAACTACTTTTAATGAAGTAGATTTGACAGAGGTAATGAAATTGAGAAAAAAATATCAAGAACGGTTTGTTGAAAAATACGGAATTAAACTAGGTTTTATGTCTTTATTTTCAAAAGCTTGTGCAAAGGTTTTGATGGAAATGCCAGACGTAAATGCTCAAATTGATACTGATACAAATGAAATTATTTATCATGATTTTGCGGATATTTCAATCGCGATTTCTACACCAACAGGACTAGTTGTACCTCCAGTGAAAAATGTAGAATCTTTGAAATTTCATGAAATCGAATCAGCTATTAAAGAATTGGCAAAAAAAGCAAGGGACGGTAGTTTGACTTTAGATGAAATGAAAGGTGGAACTTTTGCAATTACAAATGGAGGTATTTTTGGTTCAATGATGAGTACTCCAATTTTAAATGAACCACAATCTGCTATCCTTGGAATGCACACTATCCAACAACGACCAATGGCAGTCGATGGAGAAGTTAAAATTCGTCCAATGATGTATTTAGCACTTTCTTACGATCATAGAGTTATTGATGGAAGTACCTCAGTTACATTTTTAGTGAAAGTAAAAAATCTATTAGAAGACCCTGTTACACTCCTAATGGATCTATAAAATTTATCATTACTTAAAAAAGAGCCGATTTTCAAGTAGATGAAAGTCGGCTCTTTTTGTAAAAAACCCATAAAACATTGACAAATACCATCTAAAAGTCATTTTATTTACATATTATTAAATTTTAATGTTTTTTAACAAAAAATAGGCCTTGAGATATTTTATATGTTTATTTTTACTTAACAATATAACTTTGATTAACTAAGAGTTCAAGGGCGTATAACTCTTTTTTCCAATCTTTAAAATACCGCTTTCGGTATATTGTTAATCGACTAGAATAATCATATATTTGATTTATTAAATTTAACAGGTTTGCATCCCTCCGTTTTCAAGCATTTTTAAATATAAAAAACTAAATCAAGCTCATGCTTTTTACCAAAAACGACTGATACTTTCTTTTAATTCCCGTGAACAATGAATAAACTTATACTTGGAATAATTATACTGATACTAGGGATTTCTTCTTGTCGGAGCGACAAGGTAGAGCTCGCTACCCAGAATGATATTCTACTTGAAAATGCGATAAAGAAGTTTTCTCTAAGTGGAGAACTCGATCATTTTATACTTCCCAAAAGTAACGACTACAATTCAATTCCTACCTCACCTGAAAACCCAATCACCCCTGTAAAAGTAGCATTAGGTAAATTCCTCTTTTTTGAAACTGGACTTGGACTTGCACCCATGCAAGATATTGGTAAAAGAACCTACTCATGCGGTAGTTGTCATATTCCTTCTGCTGGTTTTAAATCAGGTCGAATACAAGGAATTGGTGAAGGTGGTGTTGGTTTTGGAGTAAATGGAGAGTCTCGAATGATGAGTGAGTTATATACGCCTGAACTAATAGATGCACAAGGTGCAAGACCATTAAGTATGCTAAATGCAGCTTATGTGACCAATGCTTTATGGAATGGACAATTCGGAGGTGGGGGTGTCAACGAAGGAACAGAAGCTGTATGGAAGGAAGAAAATGGAACTAATTCTAATTACCTAGGTTATGGAGGCTTAGAAACTCAAAACATTGAAAGTTTACATTTGCATCGAATGGTGGTCAATAAAGATTTAATTACAGATTTAGGGTATTTACCCTATTTCGAATCTGCATTTAGTGATTTTCCAGAAGAAGAAAGATATTCTGATATAACTGCAAGTTTTGCCATTGCAGCTTATTTAAGGACTTTGATAACCAACAAAGCACCATTCCAGGATTACTTAAAGGGAAATCGAGATGCCCTAACAGAACAAGAAAAACGGGGTGCTATGCTTTTCTTTGGTGATGCAAAATGTGCAACTTGCCACAGTAGCCCCTCACTAAATTCAATGACATTTTATTCCGTTGGTGTAAAAGATTTATATCAATGTGGAACAGATGTTTTTAATACATCTATTGATGATTCTCGAAATTTAGGTCGTGGAGGATTTACGGGAAACCCAGAGGACATGCACAAGTTTAAAGTTCCTCAATTGTATAACTTAAAAGATACTCCTTTCTATTTTCATGGAAGCAGTAAGACGACTTTAAAAGAAGTGGTTGAATATTTTAATAATGCGGTTCCCGAAAATGTGAATGTTCCAGCAAGTCAAATTCCTCCAATTTTTTCACCACTTGGAATGAGTGAAAGTGATATTGATGACCTAGTGACATTTTTGGAAAATGGATTATACGATCCCGATTTGGAAAGATATGCACCAGCTTATATTCTCTCTGGAAATTGTTTTCCAAATAATGATTCTCAATCAAGAATTGATTTGGGATGTGATTAGACATGAGTTTTTACTCAAAAAGAATTGGACATGGAATTAAATTCATGTCCAATTTTTTATTTTTATTGAATATGATCTGATGGTTTTGCTTCTGAAATGATCAGTGGGATTTTATTTTTTACCTCCCTCTGTTTTACCTTTTCTAATTCTGAAAAAGGTCTGTTAAAAACTCTTCGAGATTCTTCATCTTGCAATTCTGAATAAGCTGCTTTTAGTTCACTGTAAACTCCAATGTAAATCTCGTAAGAAGTTGAGCAATCATTTTCAAGTGAAATGATTGCATTCTCAGGACTTTCAGGCATTAGTATTGAACTAGTTGGATTGGAAATAAATAACTTCGCCCATTCTCTAAAATTAGTAACTAGAGCATACTCATTTTCAATCAACAAATCATTTTTCGCATTCACTAAAACATTTAAAACATTCCTTTCATTAACTTCATATGGCTCAGAAGATGTCACTTCCCATCTCGGAAGTTAAACTAATATTCCTTTATCCTCTACAATTTGAATGGTCACCAAAAAGAAGATTAATAATAGGAATGCAATGTCTGCCATTGAACCTGAGTTGATACTGTTTTCGCTTTTACGTCGTTTCTTTTCTAACATGATTAAAAGTTTTTTGATGAAAAAGGTAGTAGTAAGTTTCAACGACGTCTTAAATAAAAGATGTGGACTACCCTCTTTTTGGTGGGTTTTATCGAAAAAATGATGTGCCTTTTTTTATTAAACTTAAATTAAAAATAATCTCGAATACTGACGTAAGTCAAAAAACAGAGCAAATAATGAAGAAAAATCCATTTAAAAAATACTCCGATAAATTTTCCGAATTCAACTTTTGGGAAAAGATAAAAAACTATGCGATTCAAGCTGGTCAAAAAACAGTTTATACCGCACTCCTTTTATATTACGCCTTCAAACGATCAGATACTCCTGCTTGGGCAAAACGAGTAGTTTTGGGTGCATTAGGATATTTCCTTTCACCAATTGACGGTATTCCAGATTTGACGCCATTTCTAGGTTATACAGATGACCTGGGAGTTTTGAGTTTTGGGCTAGTTTTGATCGCTGGATATATCAATGATGAAGTTCGGGAAAATGCACGTGAGCAAATGACAAAGTGGTTTGGCGACATTAACGAAGAAGAGTTAAATGAAGTGGATGATTCACTTTAACATAGGGCGGCTCTTTGCAGATCTGATAAATAAGGCAGCGGAAAGTCTTAAAATCAATAATAGCCCGTGGCAAAAATTACGAATACGCTTTCAACGCCTCTTTCGTATAATCCGACAAGACTAATCTCCCACTTGTTTCTGCTCTTGTTTCCAATAACTCATCCCAATGAGAACAATTTTCCCAAAAAACCTTTTTTAACATACTTTGAGCTTCTGGATTTGTCGATAAAAGATAATCCCCCATTTTCATTACACCTTCATCAAGTGCTTCAACATCCTCAAAAACATCCGTGTACAAACCTTTCGCCTTCGCCCACTCTGCTGATTGAAAAGAATTTGCATCGATCGTAATTTGGCTCATCGCCGAAATTCCAATTTTTCGTTCCACCGCTGGCCCAACTACAAATGGTCCAATTCCAACATTCAACTCACTTAGTTTTATCGATGAAAATTTGGTCGCCAAACAATAATCTACTGCCGAAGCCAAGCCAACGCCACCTCCCACAGCTTTTCCTTGAACACGTCCAATAATTAACTTTGGACACTTACGACATGCATTAATTACATTAGCAAAACCCATAAAGAATTTTTTACCCGTTGGAAAATCATTGATAGAAATAAGTTCATCAAAACTTGCACCTGCACAAAAAGTTCGGTCTCCTCCGCTTTTCAAAATAATGATTTGCACCTCAGGATCTTCGCCTGCTGCGATGATAGTTTTTTCCAACTCTTTTAATAAGTGACTCGGAAGTGAATTATGTTTTGGATGGAAAAAAGTGATTTGTGCTAATCCTTTTTTTAAAGTTTCTATTTTAATATAGCCGTCTTGCATTTTTTTATTTTTTCAAATGAAATACAAAACTAGCAGGATTAATTTTAATGAGAAATAATTTGAAGATGAAATTACAAATTATGCCATTTTAAAATAACCATTAAATTTCATATGATTAGTAGACATTTTATAACGTATTTATATTGAAACTTCAATCAATTAAAATCCATTCCTAATCCTAAAATCTACTTTTAACAAAATTTATTTTGAGAGACACCATAATTCTAAATTGAAAAATAATTAAACAAATACCCTTATTATCTATCAAATATAATAACAAGAAAATAAATTATCCTTTGCCCGATTGTACCACAAGGGAGACTTCAAAACCTATTTCAGTTTTAAACGTTTCCATAAGCGGAAAGATTATTTATCATACTATTTCAGATTCATTTATTGCAGCCCAATCTTATTCTGCGAAAGGTCGAGTAAACGTCTTGTATAATAATTAGCATAGCAGCTTTTTTTATAAAAACAATTTTTCCTGAGAATTAATTTTTATGAAAACTTCAAAAGAAGTAAAATATATGATAGGTTTATATAAAAAATCTAACGAAATTTGTTCTACTTTAGAACTAGTATTTGATACTGTAGGATTTCGTAGATTTCGGACGAAACCAAAAAATAATTTTTATTAAAAAAATATAATGAAAGAAAAGCACGAGGAAATCAAAGAATACTATGGTAAGGAGTTATCAAAAAGCGAGGATCTAAAAACTAATGCATGCTGCACAATGGAAGAACCTGCGCAGCACATCAAAGTAGCATTGAGTAATATCCATGATGAAGTCATGATGAAATATTACGGTTGCGGCTTAGCAATTCCTTCAAAATTAGAAGGCTTAAGAATCCTTGATTTAGGATCAGGAAGTGGAAGAGATTGCTATATATTATCACAACTCGTCGGTCATTCGGGAGAAGTGATTGGTGTAGATATGACTGACGAACAATTGGATGTTGCCAATCGATATATTGATTATCATACGGAAAAATTTGGCTATAAAACCTCCAATGTCAAATTCCTTAAAGGAAATATTGAAAAATTAGAAGAGTTGGATTTGGCCGAAAACAGTTTTGACTTAATCATTTCAAATTGCGTTATTAACCTTGCAACAGATAAAGAAAAAGTTTTAGCGGATGTTTACAAACTACTAAAGCCTGGAGGTGAAATGTACTTTAGCGATGTCTACAGTGATCGTCGAATCAGTGAAAAATTGCAGGCGGATCCTGTGCTTTGGGGAGAGTGTTTGAGTGGTGCTTTGTACTGGAATGACTTTCTGAGAACGTCTCGAAAAGTTGGTTTTACAGACCCTCGGAGTGTAAAGAATAATCCTATTACAATAGAAAATAAAGAAGTTGAAGAAAAATGTGGAAACATTCGATTTTTCTCTGTGACTTATCGATTATGGAAGATTAATGGCCTTGAAGACGAATGTGAGGACTACGGTCAAGCCGTTACCTATAAAGGGACTATTAAAAATAATGTGAATAGTTTTGACTTAGACGATCATCATAATTTTCCAAAAGGTAAAATAATAACTGTTTGTGGTAACACTTTTTTAATGTTACAAGCTACTCGATATGCTGATCATTTTAATTTTCATGGAACTTGGGATACACATTATGGAGTTTTTGAAGGTTGCGGTGGAGCAATGCCTTTTAGCTCAGAGGAAGGAAGCGATGCAGCAAGTTGTTGCTAATAAATAATTTATAAAAATATGGAAGCACAATCTCATTAGAGGTTGTGCTTTTTGTTTTTTAGGAAAAAAAAATGATTTAAACTATCTTACACCTTTCTTTAAATTTTAAGTTTTGACAAAATCTATTTTCAGAAAATAATGAATAAAATCGTTTTCTTCATTTTTCTAACATTGTGTTGTTTACCCTTATTTTTGCACTTAGATGTTGCACCATTGCACTTGTGGGACGAGTCTCGTCAAGCAGTAAACGCACTTGAAATGTTAGAAAATGGAAATTGGTTGGTTACTCATTACCAAGGTGAACCTGATCTATGGAATACAAAACCACCTTTGTTAATTTGGCTCCAAGTTTTATGTTTCAAAATATTTGGCGTGGGAGTTTTAGGTGTTCGACTACCTTCAGCTTTGGCAGGATTAGCCACAACTTTATTACTTTTCTTTTTCTGTAAAAATTATTTAAAAAACCAACTTTTAGGTTTTTGCTCCGCACTAGTTTTACTGACCACTCAAGGTTTTATTTCTAATCACGTAACTCGTACAGGTGACTATGATTCATTACTTACCCTCTGGACTACTCTAACCGTTTTTCTCTTTTTCGCATGGATAAATTCTACTCATCCTAGACAAAAAAAAAAATTAATCTATGCTTCAGCATTGAGTGTAACAGCAGCAGTCATGACTAAAAGTATCATGGGTTTTGTTTTACTCCCTCCCCTCCTTTTATTTTTAATTTGGAAAAAACAAATACGAGTACTTTTTACTTCTCCACATTTTTATGGAGCTGTTTCTATTTTTTTGACTATTGTTTTAGGTTATTATTTTTTGAGAGAAAATCAAAACCCTGGATACTTAGAAGCAGTTTTAGAAAATGATATCCGTGGACGATATTTTGAAACACAAGAAGGAAATAATAGATCTACCTTTTTTCATATGAGAAAAATTTATGAAGAGCGATTTGTCCCTTGGTTATATTTTTTACCGCTTGGCTTTCTAGCTACTTTTTTTGCAAAACAGACAACTAAAGAATTTGTAAGACTATTGTTTTTTAGTGGAGCATTTTTTCTTTTAGTCATCTCATTTTCTAAGACAAATTTAATTTGGTATGATGTACCACTTTTACCATTGTTTGCAGTTGTTGTTGGTTTAGGAATTGAACAAATAATTCGAATCGCTTTTGATTATTTTTCAAAAGAAAAAAATTCGTTTCGTTTCTCCAAATTCATTTTAGCAGGGGTAATTGGTTTAGCGATTTTCGGAAATCCATATTTTAAACGCATAAGCGATAGTTACACTTTTAATAAATTATGGCTGACTCCTGAACGAGAATTATTTGAAGGATTTATGCACAGGTCTATTCCGTTAGAATATAATATTTTGCATTGGGATATCAATGGGCAAGTTGTTTTTTTACAAAAATTATATCGACGGAAAGGATTTGATATTAAGGTTAGAGAAATCAATCAATTACAAAATGACGATAGTTTTAAATTTGTAGAGTCAACAATGGATTTTGAGATCGGAGAAAAAGTAATGATGTGTGAGTCCAATGTGAAAGGTGAGATCAACAAAAGGTATGACTATGAGCAAATCAATAATTGGAGCGAATGTCAATTGATAAAAATCATTTCGAAGAAATAAACTCCTACAATTCCCCCATCGAGTTCAAAATAGGAATGACATAAAGAATCAACAAAACCAAAAAGCTCAAGTGGGAATTAAAATCCAACTTTATTTTTTTTCAAAAAGTTAACGGCCAAATCAAACCCTTTCAAAAGTGGAATCAGCGCAGTTGAAATCCCTGAAAACATATATATATAACTTTCATAAAACTATAGTCTCTACCAACCGCTGTTAATAAAATAATGAACGCCAAAAACCAATATTTAAAATCGAAAATATCCAATCCGAATTTTCTTTCAGTGACTTAAAACCTCTTTCCGAAAATAATTTCCATCACTTTTTTAAGCCTTTAAAAAAAAACAATTCAAAAAAGAGAAAAAGGAAGCAATGCCAAAGTCAACGCAGCTCTACCCACATTTAACATTATCGAACACCTGATTGCCACCTACCTGCTGGCCAATTATCAAAATAAATAAAATACAAACGACCATATAATTGCGACCAAACAGAAGTACGATGTAATAGATTATTAAAGTCCCTAACAAAATCAAAAACGCATCGTCAGAAGCTTGGGCGTGAATCGCATTAATTCTATGGTTGAACACCAATATCGAAAAAAGAAACTGTGTGCAAAAGCAATTTTAATTAAAGAAAAGGAGGGGATATACTTTATCAAAGCTTCCATGAGCGCTAAAACAAAATTTTTTTACTTTAAAAATGGTATTTTTTTGATAGAGAATGCTAAAGTGGTAGACAAGCAAATTGCGATTCAATTAAAAAGAAATTTATTGATTTTTAACTAAGAATCATATCTGTATATAGAAACAGTAGTATATTTAATTATGAAAGTAACTTCTTAAATGAAGATAGCTATTTAAACTATGGCAGATTGCTGAAAAGTCAAAATAGAATAGGCATTATTTTTATCAACATTTTTCAAAGTACCTAAATAAAATCAATTATTTTTTATTTGGTTTTGAAGAGAGTGATTCATTTAAGTCTCAATTTTTTTCAAGAGACTATATATGAATTAGAGGAGACCAATCAAGTTTAGTTTTTAGAAATTGATCGCTTATAAAGTGAGTTAATGGAACTTGATAAGGTAATTCTTTATTTAAGTGAAAAGGAGGATAATGAAGATATACGGAAAATTGCAAATATATTATTGAAAAAAGATATTGCTAGAGGAAATTTAAAAGTGGCAGAGGAAGATTATCAACTTGAACTTAGTAAAATTCGCTATCGCAAAGGGGTAGAATTAATTAAAATGATTTACGAAAAAATCTTAGGATTAGATCACCATTTTACGTCCTAGCAAACGTATCAAAATGTAATTTTACTCTCTAACCCTCACTCACTTCCTGAATTTAAAAAAGCTCAAGAAGTGCTCAAAAAACAAAAGGGGAAAAAGAAAGCAGTAGTTATTCCTTCACTTTTAGAAACCAATCCATATATTTCGTTGAAATATACTTTGGTGGCCTCTTTGTTTGGTAATGGGAGAAAGAAAAATAGAGAAAAAGAATTGAATCAAGTTTCTTGTATTTTAGATTTTACGATAAGAATGAATGCTGATTTGAATAATATTCATTATCAAACAGAATTTTTAAAAGAAAATAATAGAGCATTAAAAGCAAAGTTTATCGAACTCCTTAAAGATTATACTAAAGTCATTGGACACAAAATAAATCTCAAAGAATGTCAAAAAGAAGATGATTGGAAGACGATGTATGAAAAACTAAATAAGTTTTTGATAAAAATGAAAACAGTTGATAATCGCCAGATAAAGGCCAAGATATTTATCAAAAATATGTCAATTTGGTTTTTTAATTGATCGCTTATTACAGGTTATGGATGGATATAGTGCATTCATTTCTTCGGGTGAAAAGTACTATCAAAAGTTTCAAACTATATTGAATAACTATTCAAATTAAGATATTTGTCAAAGTTAATTGCCTCATCAATTTATGAACTTTAAAAAAAGATATAAAAATGTCAATATTTAGGTTTAATGAAGCCTAAATTAAGCTCCAAATTACAGGGTTCTAAACTAAAAGACCTAATGTTTGGCGTATAAGATTAAACTAGGCTATATAGATTCTAAATCCTCTTGTGATACATGGAAATATCGGAAGGAGATTTTTTTTAATTAAAAAAAGATAGAGGGACTACTTAAGAGGGATCTGATTCATGATTAATTGGCGAATTATTTGTTATATTAAGCCTTTTAATGTCTCAAGTTTTAATAAAAAAATAGATTCATTAAATTTTTTTGTATCATTTTAATATATATTGTTCTTATGAACTACCGAAATTCCATCACTTTTATTTTAACAATAGCAATTCTCTTTATTTTTTCGAGTTGTCAAAAGTCTAAATCTCCAATTCCAGCAAAAGGGAAGAATGGAAAAGCAACTCCAATGTTTAAAAAGTTAACCTCAAAAGAAAGTGGGATTGACTTTATTAATCAAATTAATGAAGATGAAACCTATAATCACATTCTTCTAGATGCAGTTTTTAATGGAGGAGGTGTAGCAGTTATTGATATAAATAATGATGGATTGCAGGATTTATATTTTGCAGGAAATATGGTTGAGGATAAATTGTACTTGAATAAAGGCAATATGAAGTTTGAGGATATCACTCAAAAATCAGGAATCAAAAAAGGAACTTGGTCAACAGGTGTAACTGTCGCTGATGTGAACAATGATGGATACCTCGATTTCTATGTGGGAAAATTTATCATAGCAGATCCAAGTAAAAGACGGAATCATCTTTATATAAATAATGGTGATTTAACCTTTTCTGAAAAAGCAGCTGAATATGGTATTGATGATAATGGACATTGTACTGCAGTTAACTTTTTTGACTATGACAAAGATGGTGATATGGATTTATATGTAGGGAATGAACCCTTTGTAAGTCGTCATGCTAAATATGGAAATGAGGCTCAAGCTGACAAGTCAAAATATACAGATCGGTTGTTTCGAAATGAAGGAAATGGGAAATTCACTGATGTAAGTAACCAGGCAGGAATTTCTAATTATAATTACACTTTGAGTGCAACAGTTAGTGATTTGAATAATGATGGATGGCCAGATATTTATATTGCTTCTGATTATGAGGAGCCAGATATTTATTACCAAAATAATGGTGATGGAACATTTACAAATGTGATTAATAAAGCAATGAGACACATCAGTAACTTTACTATGGGAGTAGATTTGGCTGACTTTAATAATGATGGTTGGATTGATTTATACTCTGCAGATATGGCTCCTGCCGATAATTATCGAACAAAGGCAAATATGAGTGGAATGAATCCTGAAAAGTTTTGGGGATTAGCCAATAATGGGTTCCACTACCAATATATGTTTAACAATCTTCAGTTGAATAATGGAAATGGAGTTTTTAGTGAAATTGCTCAAATGGCGGGGGTAGCACAAACTGATTGGAGCTGGGCAACGCTTTTTGCAGATTATGATAATGATGGAGACAAAGATCTTTATGTTTCTAATGGACAACCGAAAGACACTAGAAATAAAGATTACATCCATGATCGTAAGGTATTGATGGATTCTTTGGCGAATATTGCTAGAGCGAAAGGCGAAAAATCAAAGATTAGTTCTCTAAAGTTGATAGAGTTAGCCCCTTCTGTGAAATTACAAAACTATATGTTTGTAAATAATGATGATCTAAGTTTTACAAACAAGGCTGAGGAATGGGGAGTAGGCGATTTGAGTTGGACACAAGGAGCAATTTATGCTGATTTGGACAATGATGGTGATATGGATTTGGTAACTAGTAATATTGATGATGCTTCATTTATTTATGAAAATAGAGCGACGCAAATTAATGGGAATAGTTATTTTAAATTGAAACTTGAGGGAGATCATGGAGCGAATCGATTGTCCTACGGAGCCAAAGCGTGGATTTACTATGGAGATAAAATGCAATTATTAGAAGTATCTCCAAATAGAGGATATATGTCTACTAATGACCCAGTTTTACATTTCGGATTAGGAAAAGTAACTACCATTGATCGGTTAAAAGTTGAGTGGTTAGATGGCAGACAATTAGAAATGAAAGATATTAAAGTCAATCAAAAATTGACTTTAAAACAATCCGATGGAAGCAAAGGAGCGAGTAATCAAAACATAGCAAAACCTACACTTTTCAAAGATGTAACTTTAAATACTGGCATTGATTATGTACATCAAGAAAACAAGCACGATGATTACGCTTCAGAGGTATTGATACCTCATAGGATGTCTCACCTTGGGCCATGTAGCGCAACTGCCGATGTGAATGGAGACGGTTTGGATGATGTATATTTAGGAGGTGCAGCGGGGCAAGCTGGAGTACTCTTTTTGCAGGGAGTCAATAATCAATTTTCTAAAAATAAATCTCAAACATGGGCAAAGGATAAAAAATCAGAAGATGTAAATGCCTTGTTTTTTGATGCAGATGGAGATAAGGATTTTGATCTTTATGTAGTAAGTGGAGGAAATGAATTTAAAGAAGGAAATGCTGCTTTGCAAGATCGAATTTATATAAATGATGGGAAAGGAAATTTCACTAAAGGGAAACTTCCTAGTATGAAAATTAGTGGAGGAGTAGCTAAAGCAGGTGATATTGATAGCGATGGAGATTTGGATCTTTTTGTAGGTGGCCGTCAAGTTTCAAATAAATATGGTCACCAAGCTAAGAGTTATATATTAATCAATGAACAAGGTCGATTTACAGATAAAACAAAAGAACTGGCTCCAGAATTAGTGAAACCAGGAATGGTAACCGATGCACATTGGATGGATATCGATCAAGATAAAGATGAAGATCTAATTGTAGTAGGAGAATGGATGCCTATTTCTATTTATCAAAATAATGGTGGAAAATTAGAGAATGTAACAGCCGAAAAAGAATTGGAAAATACCGGAGGTTGGTGGAATAGAATTGTTGCTGCTGATATGGATGGCGATGGCGATCAGGATTTGATTGCTGGTAATTTAGGATTAAACTTAAAATTCAAAGCTTCACCTGAACGACCTTTTTCAGTAAAAGTTAAAGACTTTGATGGCAATGGAAGTAATGATATTTATTTAGCTTATTATGATCAAGATGGATCATTGTGCCCTGTACGGGGAAGACAATGTTCTTCACAACAGATGCCTTTTATTAAGGAGAAATTCAAAACCTATAATGAATTTGCCAAAGCTTCTTTTGATGAAGTTTTAGGTGATTTGGCAGAAGGAGCTATTGAGCATGAGGTGAAAATGTTTGAGTCAGTTTATATTGAAAATCTAGGAGGAGGGGAATTTGAAATACATAAACTTCCGATGGCTGCACAAACTGCACCTGTTTTTGGAATTCTTCCTCGTGACTGGAATGGAGATGGTCACATGGATATTCTTTTGGCAGGGAATTATTATGAACGAGAAATAGAAACTACTCGTTCGGATGCAGGAATTGGAACGATGTTGTTGGGAGATGGAAAAGGTGGTTTTAACCCTATTTCTCCTTCTGAAAACGGAATCATAGCCTACTTAGATGTACGATCATTAGCTACAGTTGAAAATAGTCAAAAGCAACCTTTAGTACTTATTCTAAATAATAACTTTGGGATGCAAGTCTATGAAGCTAGGCTAAAATAATTTGATTTTTTCTGGAATCAATTTCAAACCAAGTTCAAAGTTTGGCTACTGTCTGATGATAGAACTTAGGATGGTAACATTATCAACAATCAGTATACTTTGGAGACTGTCCTTTAGCAATAATTAGTTGAGATAACTCGAGATGATTGTCATTTGAAGAGCCATTGTTTACAATTGCTAATGTCAGCATTAGTCCTGCTGAGATAGTAAAAACAATAAACATTGATAATTTAAAAAAGGGAAAATCATTTAATATTATATGTAAAGCTAAGCTAGATTTTAAGCTTTAAGTACTATTATTAAAAAACCCATTTACAAAAAATCTCTTCGGAAATTTAGCAGTGTTAAAGTATCCACTAATTTTTAAATCGATTTAACCTAATTTAGTTCTAATTAACTTAACTATCTAGGTCAAATCGCTTTGAAACTCTCCCAAATTTATTTTCAATATTTCAACATATATAATTAAACCCCAAACTGTTCCAGATGATGTGCCCAATGTTTCCGATTTAATAATTGAAATTCATATTTCGTCAACCAACCAAACACCGTATTCTTCACCGTCCCTTTTGGATTCTCTTTAAACCAAATTTCCAATGCTTCATAAGCTTTCCAAAAAGCATCTTTTGCTTCTTCTAAATTTCCAAAACGTAAATCTTCCACTTCTCCTTTTTTCAAAGCTGGATGGTCAAACTCTTTTAGCATAGAACGATAATCCCATAGAGAATCCTGTGTCTTTTCCATATATTTTTCAGGTGTTGTGATTTCCGTTTCGATATTACCTAGTGCCATTTGAGTGAAAAATTCCATATGCTCGACTAAATGCTGTGCAGTCATTTTTCCCCATTTAGGCTGAGTACTTTCTGCCAGCGCATTTAATTTTCCTTGTAAATAGGACTTTGTGATTGTTGGAAACGGAGATTTTTTTTGCACCAAAGTTAGAATAGTAGCCATCGCAACCAATTCACCATCTTGATCAAAAATTTCTTCATACCATTTGACCACACCTGATGGATGTTCTTTTCCACGGCTGTCTCGTTCTACTTTTTCCTTGCACGTCAAACGTACTTGAATCGTATCATCATGATAAATGGGACGAATAAATCGACAATTATCTAAACCATAATTTGCACCAACTGGACCTTTAGCAGGATGAACAAAAAGTCCTGCCGCTGCTGCCAACAAAAAATAGCCATGCGCCGCTCGTTTTTCAAAAATAGTTCCATCCAAAGAAGTGATATCTGTATGAGCATAAAAAACATCCCAAGTCAAGTTAGCGAAATTCTGAATATCCGAGTTAGTAATTGTTCGTTTGTGAGTAAGTAATGACATTCCAGGTTCAATCTCTTCGAAATAATACTTAAAAGGATGTTGAGGTGTTTCTGTTACTTTTGCATTGGGTTGATAAATACCTGTAATTGCGGAAAGTGTCGTTGGTGTTCCTTGCACCGCACATCTTTGAAGATAGTGGTTGATACCTCGCATCCCACCCATTTCTTCTCCACCTCCTGCTCGTCCTGGCCCACCGTGAACTAAAGTTGGAAGAGGAGAACCATGGCCTGTACTTTGTTTGGCATTCTCTCGATTGAGTACTAAAATTCGACCATGATGGCTTGCCGCACCTACTACAAATTCCCTCGCCTCTGCATCATCAAAAGTTGCAATGGATGCACATAACGAACCTTTGCCCATTTGAGCTAATTCAACTGCTTGCTCAATTCCCTTATACGGCATAATTGTACTTACTGGTCCGAATGCCTCAATCTCATGAACACCTAAATTTTTATATGGATTTTTTTCTAATAATAAAATTGGAGAAAGGAATGCTCCTTTATCGTAGTCTGCATCAATTAAATCTATCTTATCTAAACTACCATAAACAATCTCTGCCGTTTGAGCTAATTCTTTCACTCTATCACGAACCTCTATCACTTGATCCCTGCTTGCCAGTGCGCCCATGCGAACACCATCAGCAGTCGGATTTCCAATTCCTATTCTTCCTAATTGTTTTCCTAAGGCAATCTTCACATCTTCGACTAAATATTCGGGAACAATAATTCTTCTAATCGCAGTACATTTTTGACCACATTTAGAAGTCATTTCTTTTCGAACTTCTTTAATAAATAAATCAAACTCTGGAGTATCAGGCGTTGCTTTTTCTCCGAGAACTGAACAGTTCAAACTATCTGCTTCCATATTAAATGGAACTGATTCCGAAATAATTCTAGGATGTGCTTTCAACATTTGACCTGTACTGGCCGAACCTGTAAACGTCACTACGTCTTGCGAATCTACCCTATCCAAAATTGTCCGAGCTGAACCGCAAATCAATTGTAATGCTCCTTCTGGTAAGATTCCAGAATCGATAATTTCTCGAACAACTGCCTCCGTTAAAAATGAAGTTGCTGTAGCTGGTTTTACTACTGCAGGAACTCCTGCCATCCAATTCGTCGCACACTTTTCGAGCATACCCCATACTGGAAAATTATACGCATTGATATGAATCGCTACCCCTCGCTTAGGAACCATGATGTGTTGCGCCGCAAAACTTCCTCCTCTCGAAATATCTACAAAATCACCATCGACGTGAAAAGTTTGATTCGCAAAATTTTTTCGCAAAGATGCGTTAGAAAATAAATTTCCGAAACCACCTTCGATATCCACCCAACTATCTGCTCTTGTTGCTCCAGTTTTATAACTCACCTCGTAAAACTGCTCTTTTCTTTTAGTTAAATAAAGTGCGAGTTTTTTAAGCATATTACCACGTTCTTGAAAAGTCATTTTTCGCAAAGGTGTTCCCCCCTTTCTTCGACCATACTCGAGTATTTCTCCAAAATCCAATCCTTTTGTAGTTGACATAGCTACGATTTCACCAGTAACTGAATTGTAAAGTGGAGAGCCTTCCCCTTCGCCTTGAATCCATGAACCGAGGGCGTAATTTTTGAGTTTCTTCATTTATAATAGTTTTAATATTATTCTAAAAGCCACAAGTGGGTTTCTTCTATTTTAATCATTCTATACTTTCTTTTCTAAGAAAACTAATCATCAAAGCTATTTTTTTTAAATTGGCTACACTAACGTTATCTTGAGTTTGATGATAGAACCCATTATAAAACAAAAAAAATTATCTTAATAGTAATAATTATTTGAGGTCTTTGATAACTCTAGAAAAAGATCTTATTTCGTCAACAATTTAATTTCCTTTTGAACAAAAGATTACCAAAATAGAGTTTATTTTAAATACCAACATTCTCAATTACCGCTGCATACCCCTGACCTACTCCTACACACATCGTCACCAATGCATATTTCTTCCCTGTCAAACTTAACTCTAACGCAGCCGAATAACAAATTCTTGCACCAGTTACTCCAAGCGGATGGCCAATTGCAATCGCTCCTCCATTTGGATTAATTCGCACGTCGTCATCAGCCAACCCCCATTCTCTAATACACGCCAAGCTTTGTGAAGCAAATGCCTCATTCAATTCTATCACATCCATATCCTCCATTTTAAGACCTGCTTTCACTAGTGCTTTATTAGATGCAGTTACTGGGCCAATTCCCATAATGCTTGGTTCGACTCCAACCACTGCTGAGCTTACAATTTTTGCTAAAGGCTTTAAATTATATTTTCTCACCGCATTTTCAGAAGCGATAATCGTTGCTGCTGCACCATCGTTTAAGCCTGACGCATTACCCGCCGTAACAGTACCTCCATTTTCTGCTTTACGAAATGCCGGGCGTAATTTAGCCAAAGCTTCCATCGTCGTAGTCGCTCGAATAAATTCATCTTCCTCAAAAATAACAGGATCTTTTTTTCTTTGCGGAATTAAGACTCTGGTAATCTCCTTTGCCAATCTTCCGCTCGCTTGCGCTGCTGCTGCTTTCATTTGCGAGCGATAAGCAAAAGCATCTTGGTCGACTCGACTGATATTATATTTTTCCACAAGATTCTCGGCGGTCGCACCCATTCCGTCCGTACCATACATTTCATTCATTTTTTTATTGACAAAACGCCACCCAAAACTACTATCATGCATTTGTGCATCTCGACCAAATGCTTTGGAAACTTTAGAAATCACCCACGGTCCACGTGTCATATGCTCGACTCCACCTGCTATGAAAATATCTCCATCGCCAGCTTTGATTGCTCGGTTGGAATGAATAATGGCTGAGAGCCCTGAGGAACATAAACGGTTGACGGTTTCACCTGGAACACTCCATGGAAGTCCTGCAAGCAATAGACACATTCGAGCAACATTTCGATTATCTTCCCCTGCTTGATTGGCACAACCAAATATAACATCGTCGTATGCATCCTTTGGAATATTTGAATTTTTTTCAACGAGTGCTCTGATGACAAGTGCACCTAAATCGTCTGTTCTAATTGGTGCAAGTGTTCCTGTAAATTTTCCTATTGGTGTTCTGATGCCGTCGATGATGTATGCTTCTTTCAATTTAATTATGAATTTTAATTACGTGAATTATGAATATTTTTTGGTGAAATAAAACTAAATTTTTTTCTCTTTTTTTTAGGTACACTTGACTAGACAAACTTATTTTTTAAATAAATAAATTTTTACTTTGTATCGTCTTTTAGAAACTCTGCTAAATCATTTTCTGAATCATAAAAGATGGGATAAACTTAATAAGACTACTCCGCTAAACTTTAAATATATGTTTATTTTTAAGGTACAAATCTAAAGATGATTTTTCCATTGTACTTTTACATTAAAGGAATAAAGAAATTCATGAAAGACTTTTTCTTTTCTTTCTTCGACAAAATTAATTGGGTAAGGTTAATCATGTTTTAGATTTTTCCTAAAGAACCAAAAATCACTTTTCTTATAAAACATTTTTACTACTCCTATAAACTGTTCCTCTAAAATAATAATAAATTTCGCCTGCCTCATTCATCACATTGACATCAAAGTCAGCGGTCTTGTGAGTAACATTTAATGGTGTTGCTTCGGCAATTAAAACATCTCCTTCTTTAGCCGACTTGGCATAACTCATACTTCCATTGATTGAAACCGCAAGACGTCCAAATGAATTCGATGCAAAAGCAAATGCGCTATCCGCAAATGTAAACGCCATGCCTCCGTGTAGAATTCCATAACCATTGAGCATTTCTTTTTTGACCGTCATTTTTATTTTACAATGTCCTTGCTCAATGAGAATTGGTTCAATACCCATCCATTGACTGCAATAATCTTTTAACATCATTTTCTGGAAGATTGCTTCGGCGAGTTTGTTTTGTTTTGACATCTGGAAAATTGTAAAATTAAAATTATTATTTCAATTTTTGTTTTGATTATTTCAAGCACTTAAAATAATCAAAAGGTTCAAGACAATCTTCACATTGAAATAATGCTTTGCAAGCAGTCGAGCCAAATTGACTGACCATTTTTGTATTTGTAGAACCGCAGTTTGTACATTTTACAATTCGTTTTCCATCAATTAACGCATGCTTATCAGATGTCTCGTCAAGTGGTGCGGCAATACCATATTTTTCTAATTCGGCCCTACCTTTTTTTGTAATCCAATCAGTTGTCCAAGCTGGACATAATATTAATTTTACGGTCGTATCATAGCCTGCTTCATCTAATTTTAATTTGATATCAGTAGCTATCGTGTCCATTGCTGGGCAGCCTGAATAGGTTGGAGTTATTTTTATTAAGACTGATTTTCCATTTACTTCAACATCTCTTACAACACCCATGTCCATGATTGAGAGTACAGGGATTTCGGGGTCGGTGACTTCACGGAGGAGATCTTGGATATTTTTATTCTGGGTGGAATTCATTTATTAATTTTTTTTAAAAAAAATGATCTAGAATTTCCTTCTGAAAAATCGCAAAGCTAATTTTTCGGGGTAGCTAATGTAAACCCTCTCTTGTTATTTATATTATGCAATTACCATTGCATATTGGGGTAGGCTCTTTGCATATATTGTAATTCTGCTAAAATAAAACCCATTTGTTCGGTATGAATACCTGTTTTTCCATTAGTCTGCCTAGATGAGCTTTGCGGAATTTCTAAAGTTGATTCAAAAAAAACTTCTTTAACTTTTTCATCAAAAACTTCTTTTATCATTTTCAAATCTGCCCCAACCCCCAACTCCTTCATCTCTTTCTCAATCGAAGTTTCTCGAAATAATTCACTCACGAATGGAAAAAAATGATTCATTGCTGATTGCATTTTTATTTTACTTTCCATTGTTCCATCGCCTAATCGTTTCACCCAAGAAGATGAAAATCGTAAATGATAGCGACATTCTTTGATAGATTTTGCAGCAATCGCTGCAATCATTTCATCATTACTTTCCATCAATTGCTCAAGCAAAGGCAAGTGAAATGCATCAAACAAAAACTGCCGACCAATCACATGTGCAAAATCCTCATTAGGTTGTTCTACTAAAATCACATTTCTATAATCTCGATCAAATCTTAAAAATGCAATAGAATCCTCTGTTACATCCCCACCTTTTATTTCGGCAGCATATTGAAAATAACTTCTTACCTGACCAAACAAATCCAATGAAATATTAGTCAATGCAATATCAGTCTCTAAACTAGGTCCATGCCCACACAACTCTGACAACCGATGTCCAAGAACCATCGAATTATCTCCCAACATTAAAAGGTATTCGTATAATTTATCTTTCACGTTTAATTTTTTTTGAGAAAAAATAACAAAAATTAAGAATTTCTTAATTGGCATTAACTACACAACACCAACAATTAACCAGCAACTACATGTGTTTTAACTCAATTGGTAATTCATAGAACGTTGGATGTCGATAGGCCTTATCTTTGGCAGGTTCAAAAAGTTCTCCTTGATTTTCAGGATTAGAAGCTGTAATATTTTTTGATTCGACTACCCAAATACTGACTCCTTCTTCTCTTCGCGTGTAAACATCACGTGCATTTTCCATTGCCATCACTGAATCGGTTGCATGAAGGCTTCCGACGTGACGATGCTCCAAGCCATTTTTACTCCTTATAAAAACTTCCCAAATAGGGAATTCTAGATTTGACATATTTTTTATTTTTAAATTCTTAGTTTCTTATAAAGTATTTTTTGATTTATAATCCACCAAGCATTAAATAGCTTGTTTTAATCCTTCCCTTTGGGCTTGTTTTTCGGAATGAGCCAAGGCTGCATCGCGAACCCACTCGCCATTATTCCAAGCATCATTTCTTGCTTTCAATCTCTCCTTGTTGCAGGGACCATTTCCTTTTACAACCCGCCAGAACTCACTCCAATTTATTTCTCCAAAATCATGATGCCCCCGTTCTTCGTTCCATTTTAAATCAGGATCAGGAATTGTCAGTCCAGCAACTTTTGCTTGTTCAACTGCGATATCAATAAACTGTTGACGCAATTCATCATTCGTTTTTCTTTTGATTTTCCATTTGACAGACTGTTCCGTATTTGGTGATTCCTCATCACGAGGACCGAACATCATCAAGCTTGGCCACCACCATCTATTGAGTGCATCTTGCGCCATTGCTTTCTGAACGGCTGTACCTTTACATAGAGTTAAAATCATTTCAAAACCTTGACGCTGGTGAAAACTTTCTTCTTTACAGATTCGAACCATTGCACGAGCATAAGGCCCAAATGATGTTCGAGTTAACATTACTTGATTAATTATAGCTGCACCATCTACCAGCCAACCAATAGTCCCTATATCTGCCCAAGTCATTGTTGGATAATTAAAAATACTAGAATACTTTGCTTTACCTGTGTGGAGCTGGTGAAACATTTCATCCCGACTGACTCCTAATGTTTCGGCAGCGGAATAAAGGTATAGTCCATGTCCTGCCTCGTCCTGAACCTTTGCTAAGAGACCAACCTTTCTTCGGAGTGTTGGAGTTCGAGAAATCCAATTTCCTTCGGGCAACATTCCTACGATTTCAGAATGAGCATGTTGGGAAATTTGTCGAATGTGTGTTTTCCGATATTTTTCAGGCATCCAATCTTTAGGTTCAATTTTCTGGCCTGCATCAATTCTGTCTTGGAATTTTTTTTCTAAATCTTCAATATTCATGATACTTTGATTTTATGGAAAATTTATTTCTTACTATTTAACATTGTATTTCTAGCGACTTGCGACTTTCAGAACCTACTTTTTGATTCAAGAAAAAATAAGCAAAATTATCAGTTATAAAAAGTATTTCTCCGTGCTGAATACTCACCAACACTATAAGAAAATTTCAACTTAGAGAAAATTCAAATAATAGCTATTCGTAAATAAACGTAAGGACATCATTCGAAAAAAAATCAATAATACCCAATCAGTCGGCGGAGATTTAACTATCGAAATCAACAACAACCTTATCACTAGTTGGAATTGATTGACAAGTTAAAATATAGCCTTGCTCAATTTCCTCTTCCTCAAGTCCATAATTTACTAAAACTTCTACATTTCCTTCAATCAATTTTGCTCGACAAGTACAACACACTCCGCCTTTACAAGCAAATGGAAGATCAGCCGCATTCTTTAATGCTGCATCTAATATATTGTCTGAGCCTTGTTCAATCTTAAAGTTCATACTTTTCCCTCCTTCCAAAATAGTGATATCTGCCACTTTTCCTTTAAAAGTTTGCGCTACTTTTTTCTTTGTTTCTATATTACTTCCAGTCGTGTTGAATAATTCAAAATGAATTTTTTCTTTGCCTACATTATTTTTCAACAAGAAATCGCGAATCATCAAAATCATCGGTTCTGGACCACAGGAAAAATATTCATCAATTTGGTTGGTATCACAAATAGTTTTAAAAATCATTTCCATTTTTTCTTCACTTAATCTTCCTTTCAATAAAGGAACACTTCTATGCTCTCTGGTTAAAAAGTAAAAAACCTCAAAACGGCTCATGAATTGGTTTTTCAATGCTTCCAATTCTTCCTTAAGGATTATAGAAACAACCTTTGGGTTGATATAAAATAATTTGAACGTTGCTTTTGGTTCTTCAAGAAGATGAGTTTTGATAATCGAAAAAATTGGAGTGATTCCACTGCCTGCAGCAAAAGCAACATAATTTTTTTGATTGGTTTTATCAATTTCAGCATAAAAATTTCCGTTAGGAGGCATTACCTCAAGCTCATCGCCTACTTTTAAAACCTCATTAGCAAAAGTGGAGAATTTTCCATCTTCAATTTTTTTGATCCCAACTTTCCATTCACCATCTAAAGGACTAGAGCACAATGAATAAGATCTTCGGATTTGTTTACCATCAATTTTAGTTTGCAAAGTCAAATATTGTCCTTGTTTAAAAGAAAATTGTTCGTACAAACCCAATGGGATATCGAAAGAAATAATTGAACAATCTAAAGTAGATTTTTCAATTCCTGATACTTTTAATTTGTAAAACTTATTGCTCATTATACTTATAACTTTTTAACGACCCAAATGTTGTATAAAACTAACAATTGATAGTTTTAATTGCAAAAAAATGATGCTTTTTTTAAGCAAATTATTTTTTTCTAAATTTTGGTAATTTATTTATAGGTCGTTTTAAAACCGAATCACCTACTGTGTATTTATAATAATGGTGAATTTGATGAGATTGTAAAGTTAAGATAAGTAGGCTTTTAAGTTCTGTTATTGCTTTCCTTTGTTGATTCCCATTAAAAACCTGAATACCATTTTCATCTATAAATTTTTGAAATCCAGCATCCACTCTACCTATTTGAGTTGAATCCGTCAACGGGTTCTCATTTGGTATAATGCTTAAATTAGGGATTAATTGTTCGGACATCTCGAAAAACTCATCTTCAAAATTTATTAAACCCAAAGCGGTCAAAATGGATTCGATAAAATTTTTATATCTTTTTATATCTTTTTCTTGAGCTCTTTCAGGATAAACTATTGAATACCAATCTCCACTTTTAAATTTATTCCTCAGCTTCTTTTCATGTTTAGGTTTAATAATTTTATTTTCAAATATTCTCCCGCTTTCTCTTCCCAAATTTATTCTTACTGAAAAATCGCTCTCATTTATTATTACATAATTTTTCTGGTTAAGAAATTGAAACCGAATCATTTCTGCCAATGGTTCTGCTACACCAAAGTCTACAAAAATATGATCCTCGGAAATAACTTCTGTAGTTTCAAATGAATCTTTAGATGGATTCTCTTTTGCTTTTGCAAACTCTGCTGATATTACTACTGGAAGATTATGCTTAACATTAATATCCAATCCCTTTTGAATGGTTTTTTTTGGATTTTCATTTAAAGAATCAATTGTAAAATTCACTTTCGGTCTAGTTGGTTTAGATGCTGATTCTTTGACTATACTCTTAATTAATATTAATTCTGAACTAAATGTTTCAATAAGCTGAACCCTTAAATCGGAACCTACCTCAAGCTTTGAATTACTATTTTTAAGATCGGACGGAAACTTAGGATTCAATAGTTCTTCTGTATCTTTTTTGACTTCTCCTAGACTTGAATTGGATCTATAATCAACTCTAGATATTTTTTCTTTTCGCACAGATGAAAAAGAAGAATCTGCTACCTCTTTGGATTTTTTAATATTTGATTTATAATTATCTTCCCATCTCATTTTCGTTGTTAATTCCTCTTCCTTTTCTTTAAATTCTAAAGATGAATTTACAATATCGCTCATTTCAATTTCGATTTTCAAAAAATCAATTAATGCTTGAAGATCAAAAACATCTTTTTCTATTTGAGACAAATTACCTCTACTTATCTGCCTCCATTCTGAATAAAGTTCATCATGATTATTTAACTTAGCATTGAAATATTTAATTGATTTTAGTTTTCTCCCTAGTTCTATTCTAAGCAAAATATCTCCTTTTTCACTTTCTATAATTGCCTCGTAAGAAGGCGAATAAAATTGAACCTCTAAAAATAGTTTTTCATTGTACCTTAATTCTCCACGTGTAATTGCTTGTTTAATTTCTAGTCCTTTATTAAAGTCAATCCTTAAGGATGCTTTGCAATAGTCGACATCCACCTCTGCGAGTTTGAGTATAAATTTTTCGAGGGTCTCTATATCACCATTAAGTTGTGGAGTATATCCATCAACGGGTTGAATATATACGTGAGGCTTACAATCGTTTATTCCAATAGTGTGAGCATATAATGGAATAAACAGAAATAAGCCCATAGCAAGGACGTCATAAAAAGTATATCTCATGTTAATAAAAGTGAATGTTTCCAAAAAAATACATTATTATAATTCGGATTGGAATGAGGGAAAAGTAGTTTTAAGGGGAAGAAAAAAACTAAAATTGTTCCTATTTAATAAACTAAGATAAGTGATTTTCTAATTAAAATCTCAAAAATGATTTTCAGGAAAAATAATTAAGTTTTTCTCAATCCTCCTATCAAATTATCTATTAGTTCTGTTTCTAAAATTAAGGGATTAATATTCTGATTTTTTGAATGCCAAGAGTACAGCCAGCGTAAAGTTGATAAAATAGAAAAAACTGCTATATTAACATTTACTTTCTTTAAATATCCATCCTTAATACATCTCTTGAATACCTTTTTAAATTCCTTTTCATAAAGATTCCTCAGATCTAAAAACTCTTTTATCGCATCTCTCTCCTTCGTTTTTTCCAAATGAACCCATTCATTTGGAATCAAAGAAACCCCATCTGTATTTTCAATGGTGATTCTAATTTGGTCAGCGATGATGCGCTCAATTTGCTGTATTGAGGTGAGAGGCGATGTTGATATTTCTTGAATACCCTTTGTATAACGATAAGCAAGAGGAAGTAAAATCGCCTGAAGTATTTCTTGTTTCGATTTAATATGGTTGTACAAGCTGGCAGATTCCATTTTCATTTCCTGCGCTATATTTCGGACCGATGTTGCAGAGTACCCTTTCTTATGAAAAAGAATTGCTGCTTTCTCCAAAATTTCAGTTCGTCTTGACTTATCTTTTTTTACCATACCACAAATCTAAGTTGGGAATATCGAATATCCAACAAGGGGCTAAGAATTTTATCATTTTCTTTCCTCACTTAATAGCCTCCAAAAAACCTTTGGCTTTAAGCAAGCACTCCTCATATTCCCCCTCGGAATTAGAATCATAAACGATAGCTCCTCCAGTTTGATAAGACAAATATTTTTTATCCTCACTATAAATCATACTACGAATAACAACATTAAAATCAAAATCACCCTCCGGAGAAATGTAACCAACTGCACCTGAATACAAACCTCTTTTCGTTTTTTCAAATTGCTCTATAAACTTCATTGCTCGGACTTTAGGAGCCCCGGTCATTGATCCCATTGGATAAGCATTTTTAATCGCATCAACAAAATGGATCTCCTCTTTCAATTCACCAGAAACAGTAGAAATCATTTGATGAACTTGCTCGAAAGAATGAATTCCAAATAACTCTTCTACCTCTACAGATCCAGCCTTACAACTTTTCCCAAAATCATTCCTAACCAAATCCACAATCATCACATTTTCAGATCTTTCCTTTGGCGATTGGAATAATTGGTTTTTAAGTTGCTCATCTTCCTCGATCGTTCTCCCTCTTTTGATTGTCCCTTTTATTGGTTGGGAAATTATTTTTCGATCTTGCTTCGACATAAATCTTTCTGGACTTTCACAAAGCAAATATCTATTTTTAAATTTGTAAAAAGCTGCAAAAGGAGCTTTCCCTATCTTGTTAAATTTCTCAAATAAAACATATGGATTAACTTCTACATCTTCAACATAAAATTCTTGACAGAAATTCATTTCATAGATATCACCTTTGCCAAGATAATTTTTTATTTGAGCAAACGTTTCCAAATAGTCTTTTTTTGAAATTCGTTTTTGAATATCATCTTTTTCTATTTTTCTATTGTTACAGGAAAAATGATCAAGAATAATTGTTTGATTTATTTTCTCAAAAACTGAAATGGCTTTTTCATATTTTGAATGAATTCGAATTTCTTTTTCAGAAAACTCAATAACTATTTTTGGTTGAAAAAAATGAAGATTGGGTAGTTCAATATTATCGAAGTTTGTCGAATTCAAATCTTCAACTTCATTTTTAAGATCATAAGAAAGAAAACCAAAAAGCCAATCTTTTTTATTTTCATAAAATAATTTTAATAACTCAAAACTTAACCCTTTTCTCTCGTCAGACAAAATTTCATCCTCTACCCCGACTGCAAGAAGTGCTTCGTATTTTGAATAGTTCGAAACGTGTTGATTACTATCCAAATAACATATTCTCTCAAAGGGAACGGCCCAGGCGAATGCTTTTTTCTTAAAAAGAATAATGTCATCAATTGTGAATGTAGTTCTATTTTTGTCAAAAACTATTTCTATCATAAAAAAGGAAAATCAATTTTTAGAAGTTCTTTGATAAGTTTTCTCATAAAAAAGCATTTTTATCCATGAAAATAGCATAAAAATACGTTCAATTGTTTAGATGAAAAAAGCGCTGAAGGATTCTATTCCAGCAGCACTTTTTTATATTTTTGACCAAACGAGGTATTTAACTACCTAGGCTTAATATCTTAATTTCTACCCTTTGATTTTTCTTTTGCATTTTTGCATTTTTAGAAAAAGTAATTTGTTGTGTCTTGCCATATCCCCGATAAGTCAATCGATTGGATGGAATCCCCTTTTGAACCAAAAAGTCTACTACTGCTTTTGCTCTATTAGTAGATAAGGTTTGACAATAATCAGTATCACAAAATCGATTTGTATGCCCTCCAATTTCAACAGATACTTTTGAATTTTTATTTAAAAAATTATATATATCATTTAAAACTGGTCTTGAATCATTTGTAATTTTGAATGAATTTATTTCAAAGTTTAGTTGATTGACACGAATAGTTCCTCCCTCTCCTAGATCGCCTAATACATATTCTATTTCAGATATAACCGAATTGTCAGAGACAGACTCTGCCACAGGTATTTCATAATTAATAGTTACATCATCGGTAGCGTTTCCAGCTAAGTTAGCTACTTTTAAAACAATTTTATTAGCACCTTTTTCTAATCTCAAATTAGCAGTTAATTGTCCAGTTGCAGAATTATATGTAAAAGAACGACTATTCCTATTATTCACTTTTAATAAGATTTTACGCTTTTCTTTTATATTCTTGACATTTGCAATCAATTTATACTTTTTAGACTTCACAGTTTTTGATGAAATAGATGGAGTAGTAATCTCCACAACTGGTTTTTTTTCTAATAATTCATCACATGGAACTGGTTGGATAGCAGAGGCATTATCCAATAAAATATTTCCATTAGGTGGATTAAAAGTTGGAGTCTGGTATCTGGCTTCTAGTACGATATAAGTAACCTTACTTTCAGGCTCAAATTTGAAAACATATTCTTTCCATTCAGAGTGAGTGATTAGTTCCGTTTCTGCCAAAGGAATTGATGTATCACAAAACCCAACACCTCCTTTTATACTTAATTTAATGGGTGTAACAAAATCTACAACTTCTTCTGAACCTCTGATTCCGCTTTTATATATTTTTGAAGTAGAAACATAAATACTAAAAGAATAGCATTTCCCTGGTATTAATGATTTTTTTAGTCTTTGCGCAACTGATTCATGAGAATCATTTTCACGAACAACCATTCCCAAATATGTATCTCCATCAAATGCCTTTTTCGTCACACCAAAATTATTCCTTCCTGATTCGTCATCAATCGGGTGAACATCTGGAGCAGTTTCTAAAGGATAATTAATTTCACCGCAATCATACCAGCCCCTTGGTTGTTGCCCTGGACGTGCAAAATCTTCAAAAGAAGGGTTACTTAATTGAATTGGTTGTCCAGCTTGAGCAAAAATTTCTCCAAATGCAAAAAGTAAAATTGAAAGACAAGCAATAAAAAATCGTTTAGACATATTATATTCTTTAAGTTTTTTTCTTAAAATTTAAACGTACAGATTGCCTGGTTTTGTTGGATAAAAAAGTTATAAAATACGTAAAACTCTCTACTTTTAATAAGTTTAAGTTTTTATTAACAGAAAAACAATTGTGACTGCATAAGGTAAATTGTGAATAACATTAATCAATTCAAAAAAATGGTAACCACAATTCACCAACAACAGTCAATTATTATTTAAATGCATTAAAGCCCGTCACGTCCATTCCTGTAATTAACAAATGAATATCATGGGTGCCTTCGTATGTTAAGACTGTCTCCAAATTCATCATATGTCGCATAATTGGGTATTCATTTGTAATCCCCATTCCGCCGTGAATTTGCCTAGCTTCTCTTGCTATTTCTAATGCCATATGAACATTATTTCTTTTAGCCATAGAAATTTGAGCTGATGTGGCCTTACCTACATTAGCCAATGTTCCAAGTCTCCAAGCAAGTAATTGTGCTTTGGTTATTTCGGTAATCATCTCCGCTAATTTCTTTTGAGTCAATTGGAATTGACCGATTGGTTTTCCAAATTGAATTCGCTCTTGCGAATATCTCAAAGCTGAATCGTAACAATCCATTGCTGCTCCAATTGCTCCCCAAGCAATTCCATATCTAGCCTTTGACAAACAACTCAACGGCCCTTTCAAACCTTCCACTTCAGGCAAAATATTTGCTTTCGGCACACGCACATCTTCAAAGACAAGTTCTCCTGTAATGGATGCACGAAGACTTAATTTACCATGAATTTCAGGTGCAGAAAATCCTTTCATTCCTTTTTCTACAATAATTCCTTTAATTCGACCTGCCTCATTTTTCGCCCAAACAACAGCAATATCAGCAACAGGAGAGTTAGTAATCCACATTTTTGCTCCATTCAAAATAACATGATCTCCATCATCTCGAATATTAGTAATCATTCCACTTGGATTAGATCCATGATCTGGCTCAGTCAATCCAAAACATCCAATCATTTCTCCACTAGCTAATTTTGGTAGATATTTCATTTTTTGCTCCTCAGAACCAAATCGATAAATCGGATACATCACCAAAGATCCCTGAACAGAAGCCATAGAACGAATACCTGAATCTCCTCTTTCTAATTCTTGCATGATGATACCATAAGCAATCTCGTCCATACCTCCACAGCCATATTTGGCAGGAAGACTTGGTCCAAAAGCTCCAATTTCTGCTAGCCCTTTAAACAAATGTTTTGGACATTCCGCTCGATCAGAATAGCTTTCGATGATTGGGCTTACTTCTTGTTTAACCCATTCACGTACAGCATCTCGTGCAAGCAGGTGATCTTCATTCAATAAATCATCCACATTATAATAATCATGACCTTGAAATCGATCAGTTTTAGAAGATGTTGTTGGATGAGTTGCTTTGCCATTTAAATTTGACATATTCTTATAATTTTTTTGATTAAAATTTATTTCCACAAAAATACATATTCTTACAGAAAGAATGTTTCACATTCTTGTCATAATTTAGAATCATTTTTTGTACGAAGAATCTCTCATTTTGATGTTTTTTTATGAAAAAAAAAATTCTACATTTGATTGTTTAAAATTATGTACCAATATAAATAGGGGACAAGACAAATAATTTAGGTTTAGCTAAAACTGAAATCAACATCTTAATTAGTCAATTTGAGTTCAAGTTTCAACTTTTCAATCTATGTCTTATCAAAGGATTTGTCTGTGAACAAAAAAAATAAAAAATGAGTCAAATAGCATTAGAAGGTATGCGCTTTTATGCCTACCATGGATTTTATGAAGAGGAACAAATTATTGGAAATAATTATGTCATTGATGTTTATATTGAGACTAATTTTAACGAAGCCGCCGAAAATGATGACCTATATAAAACTATTAATTATGAAACCATTTACTTGATTTGTCAAAAAGAAATGAAAATCAAGACTAAATTATTGGAGACTATAGGAGCGAGAATACTTTATAGTTTAAAGTTTCAATTTGACATCATTCATAAAGTAAAGATTAAAATAACCAAAGAGAATCCAATGCCAGGAGTGAAATTAGATAGCTCCTCTATTCAACTAAATCAAACTTTCCTTGAGCAATGTCCTAGATGTAGTAATCCCTTAATATGCTATAAAGATGAAAATTGTTGGTGTCAAAAAATAAAAATCCACCCTCAAACTCAACTGATAATGGATCAAAAATATGCCGGTTGTCTTTGTAAAAATTGTACTCAATATTACTCAGGATAATACGAATGGAGAGAAAATTTAATTTTTCTATAACACACTTATTAAATATTCATTCGTTTAAGAGATATAAACCGATGTTAGTTTAAAAAATTAAAAAAGCATTCTTTCAAAAAAAAAAATATGATGTTTCAAAAAATTGCACTTTTAATTATTTGCTTTCAATTAGTGGCATGCACCGAATTGAAACAAGTTTTAGATTCAGCAACAGCTGCCACAAGTTTGAGTTCTGAACAAGTAGGAAATGGATTAAAAGAAGCTCTTCAAATTGGAATTGGGAAAGGTTCAGACAGCTTGTCTGCACTTGATGGATATTATAGATCTCCTTACAAAATTTTATTACCACCAGAAGCTCAAAAAATAGAAAAGACTCTTCGAGATATTGGTGCAGGTATGCTTGTAGACAATGCTATTGAAAAGATTAATCGAGCCGCTGAAGATGCAGCCAAAGGAGCAAAACCAATTTTTGTATCTGCCATTAGAAAAATGTCTTTTCAAGATGCAATGGGAATTTTGAAAGGTGACAAAAAAGCAGCTACAGACTACCTGAATCGTAATACTTACAATCAGCTATACAAGGAATTTCAACCTGTAATTAATCAATCTCTTAACAAAAAGAAAGCGCTGGATCAATGGACAAAAGTTGTAACCAAGTACAATAAAATTCCCTTCATTGAGAAACAAAACCCAAAGTTAGATGACTACATTACTCATAAAGCTTTAGATGGTTTATTTGCGATGGTAGCAAAAGAAGAGTTGAATATCAGAAATAATATTTCTGCGAGAAGTTCTGATTTATTGAGAAAAGTCTTTGCCCAACAAGATTAACTTTTAAATAGCTATCAAGAATGATGAGTCTTGATGAACAAGACGCATCATTCCTATTGTAATACTTCTTACAATTTCTTTGTTAGCTTTTGTACTAACCTAAATTCGCTAAGAAATGATTTTGCAATTACTCTAATCACCGTATATACAGGAATCGCTAATACCATTCCCACTATCCCGCTCAACTTCGCTCCTACCAATATTACAATAAAAATTTCTAACGGATGTGCTGAAACACTATTTGAAAAAATAAATGGTTGAAGTACGAAATTATCTAGGAATTGCATCGCTGCAAAAGTTATAATTACAATAAAAATTAGTGGTAACATCTCTTCATAAAATGGTAAATCTAAATTAGAAGAAATAGTAATAAGTACTCCAAAAGTAGCTCCTATAACTGGACCTAAATATGGAATGACATTAATCAATGCTGCAAAAAAAGCGATTAATAAAGCATTTTTCATCCCAAAAACAGTTAAAACTAAAGAGACAAAAATGGTTATTGTTGTTACTTGAATTGAAACTCCAACAAAATACCTACGAAGTAATCTACTGGAATCGTCTAGAGCATGAATAACTTCTTTTTCATACTTACTTGGAACAATAGCCTGCAAAGCATCCAAAAATAATCCTTGCTCCTTTAAAAAGAAAAATGCGATAAATAGGATAGACATAAATGCAATCAAAAGATTTCCCATAAAACCAATTAATGTGCTAAATAACTGTGGAATCTGGCCAGGATTAAAAGTTGCGAATATTCTTTTTTGTATTTTTTCAATCGGTGTATCTGTATGCTTTATTTCTGCAGCTTTATCAATTACATCTGATGTTTTTGCCTCGATAATGGGTTCATTAATATTAAATTGGAAGGTAATATTGGTTTTTGTAACCGTATCCCCATTTTGTAAAAGAATGGAGTCAATGGAAACAAAAGTACTAGTTAACTGATTATTTTTTTCACCCCCACTTCCTATTTGACTAGTATCTTTTTTAATATTATCAGGAATTGTCTCCACAGAAATTATAGTAGTATCCTCTGGTAATTCATATTCTGCAAAGATTAACTCACCTTCCATCAATCCTCTTTCCACCAAAATATTATTAAAGCTATTAATTGGTTCTTCCAACGATTCCACCAAACTTTCGTAATCAATTCCTGCTAAATTCTGAGCTTGCTTAATCATTGGTGGGACGAAAACCCAAGCCAATCCTGTTAATAAAAATATAAATGTAACTAGAGTCAATCCTGCACTTCCACTACTTCCTAATTTTAAATATTCCTTATAAAACTCATTGATAGGTTGTCCAACCATTGATAAAACCCATGCGATTAAAACATAAGCAACAATGTCACTGAAATAATAAAAAACAGCTCCAACTAAACACAATGAAATAGCAATTGCTATATATCTACTCCAATTATTCATACTCAATCCCTAAATGGGAATTTTTCAGTGGTTAAAAATAATTGTTTAATTCCTTTTTTCATAAAATTGCTTCAAGCTCTTTCCAAACATTCTCTGCTAAAATCTTATGTCCTTTTGTAGTTGGGTGAATTCCATCCTGCTGATTCAACTCTGGAATACCTCCTACACCATCCAATAAAAAGGGGACAAGAGTTGCGTTATTATTTTTCGATAAATCAGAAAAAATACTCGCAAATTTTTCGGTGAAATCATTTCCCATATTCGGTGGTGCTAACATTCCTGCCACCATTAATTTTGCCTCCGGAAATTGTATTTTTACTTTATCAAAAATAGATTGTAAATTTTTTGCAGTTTCTTCTGTTTTGATGCCTCGTAATCCATCATTTGCACCAAGTTCTAGAATAAAAACGTCAATCTTATTTTGTTCCAAAATCCAATCAATTCGATCATTTCCACCAGATGAGGTTTCTCCACTTACTCCTGCATTAACAGTTTGATAATCTAAATCTAATGAATCTATTCTCTCTTGAATAACACCCACATAACTTTCAGAAGGATCTTCTAATCCATACCCTGCTGTCAAACTATCACCAAAAAATAAAATCTGCTTTTTCTTCTTTTGCTTTTTCACAAGAGTATTATTGGTTATTCTTTCTGGCTCTACATTATTTTTTTTACTTGAATTAGGGGTCGTTGTTTCCCCACATCCAATAATACTCAAACTCAAAAATGTAACCATTAAATTTTTATGTAAAAATCTCATTTTTTGTTTGTTTTTTTTGTTAACAAATATACCATTCCCAATTTCTATTTGAAAGGCATTTCTACAGAAGTATTTAAATTTGGGATAAACTACCAATAGTCTATTTTTTTCGATCCGTAGAGAAATTTACTAAATCCTCCAAAGACTCACGAGTTGGGGAAGAGGGGAAGGAATGTAAAATACTAAAAGCATCAGTTCTATACTTTAACATTGCTTTTTCAGCATATTCTAAACCTCCGCTTCCACGAACAAACTCAATTACCTCATTGACCTTTTCAGGAATTTCATTATGCTTTTTTACAATATTGATAATTCGTCTTTTATCAGAACGAGTGGCATTGTTAAGAGCGAAGATAAGTGGAAGTGTCATTTTCTTTTCTTTGATATCTATACCTAGTGGTTTTCCAACATCATCTGTTCCATAATCAAAAAGATCGTCTCTGATTTGAAAAGCAATTCCAATTTTTTCTCCAAACAATCTTATTTTCTCAATCAGTTTGAGGTCCTCTGTAGCAGAAGCTGCACCTGCTGCACATCCAGCGGCGATAAGCGAAGCTGTTTTTTGTCGAATAATTTCAAAATAAATATCTTCTTCAATATCTAACTTTCGAGCTTTTTCACTTTGTAATAATTCTCCTTCTATTAATGCTTTAACTGCATGCGAAACTATTTCCAATAGCTGATATTGTTTATGTTTTAAGGAAATGATCAACGCTTGAGTAAACCAATAATCACCGACCGTAACAGCAACTTTATTTTTCCAAAGTCCATTCACAGAAGCAGAACCTCTGCGCTCATTGGCATCATCCACGACATCATCATGAATTAAGGTAGCTGTATGTAGCAGCTCTACAAAAGTAGCAGCATGATATGTTCCATCATTGATTTCTCCACATAATTGAGCACACAACAAAGTAAACATCGGGCGCAATTGTTTTCCTTTGCGTTCAAAAATATAGTTATTAATTTTTTCTAAAAGAGGTACAGGACTTTCCATAGCATTTTGAAACATTTTTTCAAAAACCCTTAACTCCTCCCTTATTGGTTGCTTGATCGTTTCCAACGATTTTATCATAAGCTTTTTGAATTATCGTTTGCGTTCAATAACATAATCTACCAAATCTTCCAAAGACTTTCTTGCATCTGATGCAGGTAATGATTGTAATATTTCAGAAGCTTCTTGTCTATACTTTTGCATCACTTTTTGGGCATATTCTATTCCTCCACTTGCCTTAACAAAAGCAACAACTTCTTTTAATTTTTCATCATTATTGATGTGATTGATGATTTTTCTTTGCTCTGAATCAGAAGCTTGATTGAGTGCAAATACTAAGGGAAGACTAATTCCTTTTTCTTTTAAATCAATCCCAAGTGGTTTACTTGTTCCATTACTTACAAAATCAAATAACTCATCCCGTAATTGAAAGGCAACCCCTATTTTCTCTCCAAAAAATTTCATTTTTCGGATCACCTCTGTATCCTCAGTCGTCGAAGTTGCTCCTGCCGAACAAGCTGCTGAAATTAAGGAAGCTGTTTTTTTACGAACAATTTCAAGGTAATTTTTTTCATCAAAATCAAATTTTCGTACTCTAGAAATAAAAAGCAACTTACCTTCACTCATTTCTTTGACTGCCTCAGCAACAATCTCTAATAATTCAAATCGTTTATTTTTTAGCGCAATTAAAAATCCTTTTTGCAATAAATAATCACCAACTAAAACTGCTATTTTATTTTTCCAAATCGCATTCAAAGAAAAGAACCCTTGACTCTCATTCGAATCATCCACAACATCATCGTGCACCAATGTTGCCGTGTGCAAAAGTTCCACTAAAGATGCGGCATGATAAGATGCATCGTGTATTTCTCCGCAGATTTTAGCGCACAAAAAAACAAACATTGGCCGCACTTGCTTACCCTTTCTCTGAACAATGTAGTAAGTGATTTTGTCCAACAATGGAACATGACTTCGCATATCTTCTCGAAACCGTTGCTCGAAAGTTTTCAGCTCTTTTTCAATTGGTCGCTTGATCGTTTTGATAGATCGAACCTGACGGCTAGACTGGACCATATATATGTTGGATTTTTTTATGAAATTATGTGGTTTTATATAACCGCAAGATACACGGTATTACTTGATATGTAAAACATCCCAAAAAAATATTAGTTGAGGCAAAAGAAAGTTATTTCTAATGGAGTAATTTAAAAAAATCCAATACTATGTTCAAGCGTATTGGAAATGTAGAGCGAGCATTTACTATGGACTAGATTATGTTTTATTAATTCATAGGAAATCTATTTTGTTTGTGACTAATTTTCTTTTAGTAGTTTCTATCTCACTTTTACTTTGATGATTTATAAATTTTATTTAGTAAAAAATAAACTATTATCGATTTCTATTTATTCTTTTTACTTCTTAAGAATCATTAATATTTTACCAAACGAAAGAAAATTGATTTTTTTGTTTTAAAGTAATAATTTCTCTATTCGTGACAACTTGCTCAATACTTTTGGACATCGAATAATTTATAAAATATCCTTTTCTTCAATTTCCTCATATTTCAATACATAGCGAACAATCAACTTCATAAATTTTACCTATTTCAAAATATGTAGACGTAATTTACCTCTTGTCAAAGCTCTTATTTTTAATCTGCCGAAGACCTTTACTCCAGTCTTTCTCATAAAATGATACACAATAATATGATAATAAATAGCTAATAGTTGAGTCATAGGTAATTTATTGAGGCTGACCAAATAATACTCATTAACCATATTGCAAAAAACTTAAACCCATGAACAACTTAAATCCATGAACAACTTAAATCCATGAACAACTTAAATCCATGAACAACTTAAATCCACTAGGTTAAAGTAAAATTACAAGATATATTTCTACAGAAATAACATCTTTTTTCTTTTAAGAAGAAGACTTGATTACTTTTAACTTATTTATCAATTGAATAATATTATTATCCAAATAGATTGATTAGACTTCACTAGAAACATAGCCTTTTAATTATCATTTATGATTATATATCTAATTTTTCATTTTGGCATTTAAAAAATCATGAGTTCACGAGAAAATTACAAAATACTGTTTAGTCTTATTTATGATATATGACTTTACATTAATACCAAAGTAGAATTTTTTCATATTTAGTCGTCTGAACTAACTGGTATTTTATGCTTTCAAAATATATTATGCAATATATTAAAAGACATAACTTATTGACAGTCAATTAAATATAACAATACAAACTCTCCAAAAAAACTTTAATAACTAATATAGACTCTGGAGAAACCTAAAGCAATAAATAAGGCTTCCTAAGTTCAAAAACTTAATTACCACACTGAGTGTTTTACTTAATAACTTGATTAATTCAATTAAATATATTCCCCACACAATCTCCCTTTCCATTAGTTTCCGATCCTGTCTATAATCTATTTCATAGCATGCCTCACATGGAAAAAGATACTTCAATATCAATACTTAATCCATCAAATAAAGTACCTTTTTATCAATTGATAAAGAGGTTGGTTTTGCCATTTTTAATCACTTGTGCTTTAGTAAAAAATCTACATTTTAATATCTTTTTGGAATTTGATATTCACTTCCATTTTTTTAATTCTAAAAAATCAAGCTATTATATTTCCTAATCTTAAAAATCTATTTCACTTTACTGATATTCAATTACTTACACATAATAACTATCTAGTTTCCGATACAGTATATCCCATGTAGTTTTTTTAATAAAAAATTAGCTATCCTAGTTTTTATCTTTAATTTTGGAACATCATTTTAACCATTAACCTTCAAACTATAAAATGTGCTCGGATTTTTTAGAACCAATCAACTAGCTGTCAACTTATTTTTAGTAATATACGTTCTGATGCTTCGGATCTCAGGCCTTTGTGCAACAGAATTTTGGGAACCTAGTTCTTCGGGCATTTTTAGCCACTTGGTATATAATTACCTAGGAACTCATGGTTGGTTACCTGATTTAATCTCTCTTATTCTAGTTTTATTGCAAGCCATTTTACTAAATGTTTTATCAGCACAGTACAAAGTATCGAAAGAGGTAACAATGTTTCCGGGTTTATTTTATATTTTATTAATGAGTACTCTGCCCAATTTTTTGCACTTATCTCCAGTTTTAATAGGCAACACATTTTTGATTTTAGCTTTATCAAGTTTATTTAACACTTACAAAAAAACGTCCGTATCTGACTCTATTTTTAATGTAGGTTTTTGGATAGGTATTGCCAGTCTTTTTTATTTTTCTAATTTTGTATTTTTATTTTTGGGCATTTTCGGATTGTCCACTCTGCGAAATATACGGATCAATGAAATTTTGATGATTTTTATTGGTATGATGGTTCCTTTATTTTTAACCGGAACTATTTTTTATTTATCCAATGATTTGAATAATTATCTCCAAATTACTTTTTTTACTGAATTTAGTTTTTGGGATTTCGAATGGGAAGAACATTGGAGCAATTATGTTCCTATATTTTTATTTGGAACATTGGTTCTTACTGTTTTCCTCAGTGTAAATATTTATTTCCGAAAGCAAAGCATTCGATCACAAAATAATATTCAGGTCTTATATTATTTCATCATTGTTTCTATATTAACCGTCTTTTTTCAAAGAGGTATTCAATTAGAGCAACTTTTACTACTCGCCATTCCTTTGTCATTAATGCTCCCTTTGAATTTTTTAGCCTTTAGAAAAAAAGAAACAGGTAGTGGCATTCATTTGATTTGGCTAATTGGTATTTTATTTTTGCAATATCGATTGTTATTTATGTAGAAGCTATTACTCACAATAAGTGAAAAAAATCATGATTGTTTTAAAAGATTACCCTCGGAATTTCAATCAAAATCTATACCTTTACTTTTTTATTCAATAACTAAAAAACTTCCCTTAAGAAACACCAAAACTAAATTTACAAGTCTACCTCAATATTAGTAGATCATAAAGTTTTATATTTGGGTGTACGGGGTTTTAATATGAAATTTGGAGTAGTTGTTTTTCCAGGATCTAATTGTGATGATGACATGATTCATGTGCTTGGTACAGTAATGCAGCAAGAAGTTGTAAAATTGTGGCACAAAGAAACCGAACTCAGTGGTTTCGGAAAAGGTGATTGTATCGTCCTCCCGGGTGGATTTTCTTATGGTGATTATTTACGAGCAGGTGCGATTGCTCGTTTTTCTCCAATTATGAAATCGGTTATTGAATTTGCCAATAATGGTGGTTACGTTTTGGGAGTTTGTAATGGTTTCCAGGTAGCATGCGAAGCAGGGTTATTGCCAGGAGTCTTGTTAAGAAATAGCAATCAAAAATTTATTTGCAAAAATGTCCATTTAAAAACATTGACTAACAATGCTGCTATAACCTCAAACATCAACTTGGAACAACCACTTTTAGTTCCTATTGCACATGCAGAAGGTAGATATTTAGCTGATGATGATACGCTAAAATCATTAGAGGAAAATGATCAAATCTTATTTAAATATTGCGACAAAAATGGAAATGCATCTGACGAGGCAAATCCAAATGGATCGACTAACAATATCGCAGGTATATGCAATGCAAATAGAAATGTATTTGGAATGATGCCTCATCCTGAAAGAGCTTCTGAGAAAGTATTAGGAAATGACGATGGACGAATTATGTTTGAATCATTAATTGGCTTAATGGTAGATGCTTAAGTAAGAAAAAGTAAATAATGAGATAAAGTCAGTTATTTTAATTTCATCTCATGATTTGTTTTTTTATCTAAAAATATAACAGCAAATTGGTTTTATTTTATAATTTAGTATTATCAATCAGATTTGTCTTAAAACAAACAGACCCTTCTCAAATAAAACATACCTATTATTTCCCATTGATCTTTATTTATTTTTAAAACTTCACCTTGTTATAATAAATTGAATTAAGAACAGTCAGTTAATTAAAATTGGTAACTATTTTGTGCTTTGGGCGCATCAAAACAAAACGAAAATCAACTACTAATTAGAATAGTACCTTTTTTTTTAACTGACTAAATCATAATATAATTAAACTGTTTCGAATTTTTAATTTACCCAAGAAACGAGAGTTACTAAACAACTAAATGTCTTGTTTTTATTCTTCCTTACTTCTGTTCAATTGGACCTGGTAAAATAGCCTCTTTTATTTTAGAAAGTAAGTTAAATAGGACACAACAATATCTTCATTATGAAAATTGATAAAGGATAGTAAGTGAGTTTTTATTATTTGAATTGGATAAAGATCCAATTCCAACTTCACATAAGTTTTATAAATGACCTGCAAATACTTAGGTAAAGTACGTTAGGAAGAAATCAGAAATAAGTTTTCGATAAGTTATTTGGAATGAACTCTATTACATTTATTACAAAAATAAGCTTTACTTAACGCGTAAAAATTAATGAGTCAAATACTATTTCTAGCAGAATGACTTGTGATGACGAAGGTTGTTTGCCTTCTAAGTATGCTTTTTTATAAAATCGCTGTATAGAACTTTAACATATTTCAAAATATGTTAAAGTTCTATTTAAGCAAAACGAAAACCAGCTTTCCCCGTTGAAACTTTAATAAAAAAAAGCGGCAAAAATATTTTAAGTTTTTAATAACTAAAATCAATTTACATTAAAAAAGCCATTGTTAGTGATTGGCAGCAGGCACAAAGCTTGCTGCCAATCATTTTTTTTCGTGTATATTCAGATAGCAAAAGACATTTTAGGACGGTATTTTTGCAAAAATGTAAAATAATGATTCGTATTTTTGTAGAATATTCAAAATGCAATTTCAATATTATAGGAACTACTTCAAAATCAGATAAATATTTTTAAATATGCGATTATTATTAGCATTACTCTTTAGCCTCAGTTTTATAATTACTTCGTTCTCTCAAATCCATAACCCCGTAAAATGGAAAATGGAATCGAAGCAGGTGAGTGCCAATGAATTTGACTTAATTTATAAAGCGACCATTGATGAAGGATGGACGATTTATTCTCAATATTTAGAAAGTGATGATGGACCTGTGGCAACCTCTTTTACTTATGACAAGGGAGCACACTTCGAGTTGGTTGGAAAAAATAAAGAATCTGACAATCGGGTGAAAAAATATGATGAAGTTTTTGAAATGGATCTAGTCAAATTTTTTAACTATGCTGTATTAACGCAACGAGTTAAGATAAATGATTTGTCAAAACCAATTACGGGTTATTTTACTTTTATGACTTGTGATGCTACAAAATGTCTTCCTCCAACAGATATTGATTTTGATTTTACTTTGAAAAGTACAATAAAGTCTTCAGGTGATGAAAAGAACAAAAAAGAAGAAACTCCTGAACCTAAAAAGAAAGAACCTACTCCAGAAAAAACCCCACAAGAAAAAGGTGATCTGTCTTTTTCATCTGGTTCAAATAATGTTGCTGGTGGAAATAACCAAGATCAAAATACCGCTGAAACAATTGCTCAAAATAAAATAATTGAAATTGCTCCCATTGATGATGCACAAGCTGTCGATGGTTTAAAAAAAACAACTACTTGGGTAGCAAGTTTAGAAAAAATAAATGCTTCAGAATATAATTTAGTTCTCAAAGCAAAAATTCAAGATAAATGGTATTTGTATTCTCAAATCCAAGACAATAAAGATTCAGATGATTATGATGGTCCATATCCAACTGCCTTTAATTATGACCCAGGTGATAATTACGAGCTAGTTGGAAAGACTAATGAATCTGACAATATGAAAAGAGTTCGCGATGCAGTTTTTGAAATGGATGTCAATAAATTTTCTAATGAAGCTACCTTTACACAAAAAATAAAAATCACAGACTTCTCTAAACCAGTTACAGCATATTTCGAATATCAAACTTGTGATGACAAACAATGCATCATGAATACTGATGATATTTATGTTGATGTAAAAAATGGTAAAGCATATATAGGTGCAGCAGCGACTAAAATGATGAATACTCAAACTTTAACTGGAAATAGTGGTAACAATACTAATCCAATTTCAGGCGACACTATTGATCAAACTCGCGCAGCCATTATTGATACCTTTGAAAATCCCGCTGGAGAATGTGGAGGAGAAACGGAATCTGGAAGTGGGTGGCTTTGGACTTTTCTTTTAGGATTTGGTGGAGGATTATTGGCATTGTTGACGCCTTGTGTTTTCCCAATGATTCCATTGACCGTTAGCTTTTTCACCAAAGGAAGTAAAACTCGAGCAGAAGGAATTAAAAATGGATTAATTTATGGTGCGTCCATCATTGTAATTTATGTCGCACTAGGACTGTTAATCACTTTCGCATTCGGCCCTGAAGCATTGAATCGGCTTTCGACACATTGGTTACCTAACCTACTCTTCTTTGTCATTTTCATCATTTTTGCCATTTCATTTTTTGGTTATTTCGAAATTACTTTACCAAGCTCTTGGACGACCAAAACAGATTCGATGGCAGACCAAGGTGGTTTAATTGGAACATTTTTCATGGCAGCAACTTTATCTTTAGTTTCATTTAGTTGTACTGGTCCAATTATAGGATCTGCACTGGTGGAATCTGCTTCTGATCCTATTGGCCCATTTACCGTTATGCTTGGGTTTTCCACAGCATTAGCATTGCCATTTGGCTTATTTGCAGCTTTCCCTGCTTGGCTGAATTCGCTACCTCAATCTGGTGGATGGATGACTAACGTTAAAGTGATTTTAGGATTTCTGGAAGTTGCTTTAGCTTTTAAATTTCTTTCAGTTGCAGATTATACTTTCCACTGGGGAATTTTAAAATATGAGTTATTCTTAGGAATCTGGGTTATCATTGGAATCTGTATGGCTCTTTATATGCTTGGATATATTTTATTCCCTCATGATGCTCCATTGAAAAAAGTAACACCAGTAAGAGGAACACTTGCTACAATATTTTTAGGTATTTCGATTTTCTTAGCAATGGGATTCCAGTATAACGATGTAACTAAGTCTTACAATTCTCCAAGTATTTTAAGTGGATTAGCTCCTCCTTCTATTTATAACTTCTTTTTACCTACGCCAGAAGTTGACCCTGCTATGAAGGAAAGGTTTCCCTCATACACTAAATGTGCAAATAATTTAGATTGTTTTAAGGATTACTACGAAGGCTTGGCTTATGCACAAGAAACGAACAAACCCTTACTAGTCGACTTTACGGGTTATGGATGTGTAAATTGCAGAAAAACGGAAGACAACATTTGGGTCCAAGATCCTGTACGAAATAATATTGATACCAACTTTATTTTGGTTTCATTATACGTTGATTCTCCCGATAAATTAGAGAAAACTTTATTTTCTAAAGCTCAAAATAAAAAAATCAGAAATGTTGGAAATAAATGGGCTGATTTTCAAATTGCCAACTTCAGAAATAATGCTCAACCTCTTTATGTACTAATGGCTCCCAATGAAGAGGTTCTTGCTCGTCCAGTTGGATATTTGGATGGATGGAAAGATTGGGAACAATACAACGATTATTTGAATTGTGGTTTAACAACTTTCAATGGAGTAAAAGATGGAAAACTTGGAATGAAATCTGAATAATTTGTTTTCCATTCTAAAAAAAAATAGCGCATCGGAATTGAGCTCGATGCGCTATTTTTTTTAGAAAAAACTAAACATGCGAAGAGCTATTAACTTCCCTTTGGGATCTTCACAACATAACTATTTCGGTTTTTATTAGCCAAATTTGTTTTAACTAACCAAGGATTATACACCTTCAACATTCGGTAACTGATGTTATATTTTTGAGCAAATGTTCCCCAATTATTAACCGGTTCTTTAACTTCCACTTCATAATAATTATCAATTGGTTTATACAAATCTGCCTCTTCTATATAAAATCCGAAGTCTTGAGGGTTAGTCATTATTTCCTTTAACGCAACTAACCGAAAAACATAGCGAGAAGTTTCTTGATTCAAATTCAGGTCAAAATAACTTTTTCCTTTTTGTGCTTTAATTTCTTTTGATAATCGAGTACCTCCCATATTGTAAGCAGCAGCAGCCAGCAACCAATTTCCAAATCGTTTTTTATTTCCTTTAATATATTTACAAAAAGCAACAGTTGCTTTCTCCAAATGAAATCGCTCATCTACATCACTTCCTATTTCCAAACCATATTGTTTTCCAGTTGCCTTCATAAATTGCCAAAAACCTCTTGCTCCTGCAGGCGAAACAGCATTACTTAGATCACTTTCTGCTACGGATAAATAAATAAAATCTTCAGGCACATCGTATTCCTTTAATATTTTTTTCATTAGAGGAAAATACTTGTTTCCTTTCTTAATATTTAAAAGTGTATTGGAATGCCAATAGGTATTTCTCGAAAGTTCTCGATCTAGCCTCTCTCTCACATCAAAATTATCCATTGGGAACTCTTCTCCTGCAAATAAAAAGTCTTTATTTAAATTAACAGATTTGATCACTTGAGGAAGGTCGTGATGAGTTGTAGTTGTCGAATTATTGCCACTTAATTTTTGGGCAGATGCCGAAGTACCTCCTTTACTAGTGGACGAAGCAAAAACTGCAATAGTTAAAAATGCAGCTAAGATTAATGTATAGGTAACTATTGACTTTTGCATAGTATCAAATTTAATAATCTAGTAAATAAGGGGTCTTCAAACCATGCTTAAATAGCAATGATTAAAAAAAAAATTAGTTTTGGAAAAGCTTAGCTTGAATTAGCCGGTTATGTGTTTTTTTTTAATAATAAAACGTAAACTTAGTATGGTAATGTTGCAGTTAACCCTGAAAAGGTTAGATAAAATATCAAAAAGAGATAGACTCTTACATATAAAAATGAAACCAGCCTATCTCTTTAATTTTGTATTTGGAACTTCTACTTCTTTTTCAAAACTCTAGGTCTTTTAAAAATAGGAACTGTGGAACACGGCTCCCCATACATAATCGCTTGCGCATAAGGTCGCAGTTTTTTAGTCAACATTACATATGCTGCTGCTGGCACAGGTTTATTGCTACAACCTTTAATAATAATTCTCCCGCCTTCATGTTGTGCACCATCAAAATTCATTAAAGCTTTTTCGAATGCAACCTTGTGAAAAGTTTCTTTATTACCTTGAAAAATTTCATTTGCAAATGGCTCTGCATGACCCGCAACTAACATATAAGCCCAAACAGGTATGATTGCATCTGTTGAACAAATCACTAATAAATTAACTCCTTCATATTGAGTCCAATCATGTTCTTTCAGTTCCGCTCGAAAATCTTTTTCCTTAAGAATTAATTCCATATAAAGATAATCTTTCAAATCAAAAACAACTATTTTTTCTTTTGGGAAAAAATCTTCCAAATTGATTGTTATTAATCCACTATTTGCAACTCTATTTATTAATGGTTTGTCTTCCATAATTATTTTATTAATTCTTCAAAAAGGCTCGTATTCTTAGTTCAGGTATTGATAAAAACAATTACATCTATTGATCATTCATGGTTTATAATTGAGAACAAAATTTATCAAAAGTGATCTTATTCTTCCTCCTCTATTAAGATGTTGAGGTTAACTGGAGGTGTTTCAATATCCAATGAAAGAACAGCACTCATTACGTCGGTCACCACATTGGTAATGCCGCTTGGGTGTGCAGGAATAGCATGACTTTGACCGAAAATTGAAATTTCTTCCTCAATAGGTGCAGCTTCTCCGATACTTGTATCTGGCATTTTGAAATCTTTTGGCTTTGGTAAATCTTCTAAGTTTTTCAAACCAAAATAATCCATAAACTTTTCACTAGTTCCATAAAGCAATGGTTTACCTACCGTTTCGGAGCGCCCTACTATCGTAACCAATTCTTTCTCCAAAAGTTTTTGTAGAGCATAATCGCAACTCACTCCACGGATTTTTTCCATTTCAGGTTTTGACACAGGTTGTTTATATGCAATGATTGAAAGTGTTTCCAAAGCAGCACGAGATAACTTCTTTTTCGTAGTCTGCTTTAAGTACATAGCAACTGTGTTAAAATAAGCTCCTTTCGTTAAAAACTGGTAGCCATCTGCAATACCAACTACTTCAAAAGGAAACTGTTCACCTTGATATTTTTTTTCAATTTCTTCGATTGCCTCGCTAATTTCTACTTTCCGAAATTGCATTTCAAATGTGTGTTCCAAGGCATCTCCTATTTCTGCAATAGTAATTGGTTGCTTGGCGGCAAAGATTAAACTTTCGATGTGTTGATTTAAGAATTCCAATATTCCTTTATTTTAATTTTTCGCAAAACTAGCGAAATAAAGTAACATTTGAATATTCTTTCTAAACTGTTTTGATACTTTCCGCTTTGAAAAAATTAGCATATCTTCTTTTATTTTTTTCAAAAAAACTTTCAAATATTAAATTACAGTTGAATATTTTCTTTGGAAATAAATATTTAACTACTTCAATTCCCAACATCTTTTATCGACTTCCTTTTGAAAGGGAATGCTTCGCACCAAGCGATGAAAACTATCTTCATTATACCTTGGATTTGCCGAATATTCTTGATCTTGCAAATAAAACTTTGCGTAGCCATTAATTCCATCCAAATTATAAGCTACCTCTGTCAGACAATCACAATATTCTACCCTTTCACGTGGATGCAATTCTTGGTACTTTTTAGTTGCTCTCTTTTTATAGATACCAATTTGATGAGCTGTAGGTCGATTAAAATGAACAATGTGATATTCTGGTTTTTGCGAAGAGTAATTAACCAAAAATTCATCGCCATCTTCAAGAGGCATTCCATTCTCCAAAATAATATCAATACCTAATTCGTAAGCTGTTTGTTTCGAATAGACTTTTCCATTAGCTACAAAATTATACGTTGCTTTATCTGGATCAGAAAGAAAAACCTTAGCATTTGTTTCCTTTCCACTTGCTGCCAAAAGAGCGGCAAGATTAGGCTTCCTTGAACCATCTCCTAATTTCCCTAAAAACGTAACTGCAATAAAAACGAGTAGACCCAAACCCGCTAAAAATCCAACACCTTGTTTTAAATGTTTTTTATCTATTGCTTTTCTCTTTCGATTGAGTGGTGTATCGGCCTCTTTGTTAATATCAAAACCATAAACAAAGCGATCTTTTTGTCGATTGATTCCGATCTCGCAAAGTTCTTCTTCTATAAAAATGGAATAGGATTTTGTTTCACGCACTTTGAAGTCGACGAGAACGACCTTTGAGTTACAATAAATCATAACATGACCTGTATTCTCTCCATGAAAAAGACCTACGTGGTGCTTTTTACCGGAGGGTGCGAGGTATGTCCAATTGAATTGACTCAAGGTTATTGGCGTTTATAGACATCTTAATATATAATCTTTAAAGGAGTAAAATGATGTAGTTTATTTTCAAAGATTTTTTTTAATGCCTAATTTGGAAAATGTTTATTTTTTGTCCTTTTTTAAGATAAGCCTTTTCGCCTAAAAATGATAGTTAAGTCAGATCAATAAATAGTCAAAAAACAAGAATCCGTAATTCCTTTTTTTAAATATGCGAAATAATAAAATATTTAAAATACTGATTACAAGTGAATAGTACCACTTTTGTAAAAAATATAGATCATTCTCAAGAATATCCCATTCACAAAACTTTAACATAAAATCTAAATGGTAGTATCGTAAAAGTAACGATTTATTAAGTTTATTTTTTTTCAAAAAAATAGACAATATAGTTAGAATGGTTTAATTTTATCAAATTCTTGTATTTAGGTTTGCTTTAGTTAATTCAAAGAAATAAAACTCAATGACAATTGAAGATAAAAAAGCATTAAGAAAAAAAATAAATGAAGAAATTGTCAAAATCAAAGCAGCAATTATTCCGTTACTCGATGCAACCCAACCAATTAGTCCTGAAAACTCATTAGGACGAGTAAGTAGAATGGATGCTATTAATAATAAAAGTGTGGCGGAAGCAGCTCTCCGATCTGCTAAGGCAAAATTATCCAAACTACAACTCTCTTTAACCAAAGTGGACGATATAAGCTTTGGAAATTGTTCGATGTGTAAAAACCCAATTAGACCAGCTAGATTAATGTATATGCCTGAAAGTACAAAATGTGTGCGATGCGCAGATCGAAGGTAATAACAAATTTAAAATTGGGGACAATTACAATCTCCTGCTTTACAACTTGCGACTGTCAAAATTATAATGGTTAAAAAATACAACCAGATTAATTTTTTTCGTTTTTTCATATTTTTATTTTCAGTAAAAATAGTTTTTTTCACATAAAATTTCCCTTTTGGGGCTAGGGGCTTGAATCAAAAGAAAAATATTTTAGTTGCTCCCTTAAATTGGGGATTGGGTCATGCCACACGGTGTATCCCAATCATTCGATTTTTGCAAAAACAAAATGCATCTGTTTTTTTAGCCTCAGATGGTCGTGCATTTCATTTGTTACAAAAAGAATTCCCTGAACTTCCCATCTTTCAATTACCAGCTTATGACATCCATTATCACACATCAAATATGATGTGGAATATGGCCTGGCAATTTCCAAAAATGATGCGAGCAATTTCAAGGGAGAAAAAGGAAATTTCCAAAATTGTAACAATAGAAAAAATCGATATCATCATTTCAGATAATCGCTTCGGAGTTTTCTCCAAAAAAACTCATAACGTTTTTATTACTCACCAGATCAATTTATCTATTCCCATTTCTTTATTTCAACACGTTGGAAATTGGATTAATCGAAAAATGATTCAACGATTTGATGAGTGCTGGATTCCTGATTTTGAAGAATATCCAAATTTATCAGGCAAGCTTTCACATGGAAAAATCAAATTCAATAAAACTACCGATGAAACACTTATTAAATATATCGGGTCCATTTCTAGAATGAAAAAAATAAAAAATGAAATAAAACGAAAAGTAATTATTATTCTTTCTGGACCAGAACCACAACGAACTTTTTTAGAAGAAAAAATATTAGAGCAAGCATCAGAACTATCTTTCCAGTTTCTTTTAGTCAAAGGTCAAACAGAGAAACAAGAACATTTTTATTTTAAAAAAAATATTGAAGTGATTTCCTTTTTGACCTCTAAAAAACTAAATCAAGCAATTGCAGAAAGTGAGATTATAATTAGCCGATCAGGATATACTACCTTGATGGATTTAGTTTCACTGGAAAAAAAAGCAATATTAATCCCTACTCCAGGACAAACGGAACAAGAATATTTAGCGCATCATTTTCTTGAACAAAAAATATTTTTTTGTACGCCGCAAAAGAATTTCAATCTAAAAAATGCTTTAACAAAAGTCGAGGCATTTAGCGGATTTCAGTCACCTATTTTTGAAAAAACCAATTTCGAAAAACATATAATTGAATTATTAGTAAGATAAATAGGAAAATCACATTTAGTAATGAAATTTCCCTATTAGTTTTTAATTGATCAATTTGATATTAATGATTTACTATCATTTTTTTACTTGCCTTAAATCCATCTCCTTCGACAGTATAAAAATATTGCCCATTTGATAAACCTTTTACATCTAATTCTATCGCTTCTTTCCCAGGAATTAAACTAGTCATTTTCCATCGTTTCATTACTTTTCCATTCATATCTGTAAGGGTCAAATTTAATTGATTGATACCCTCTGAAATTTTTATTTCAATCCGTGTCATTCCAGTTGCAGGATTAGGATAATTTTGCTCTAACACTACATTTACATTTGAAATATCTAATTGTTTTTGATCAAGATTTTCTCTTCTCTAAGCTGGAGGAGTTGGTAAAGGTTCCATCCCATAAAATAAATTGAGCTACAACCTTTCCAGGTTTCCTTCCTTTTATTTTTTCACCCTTCTCTCCTTTCATTTTTTTGTCATGGTGTTTTCCATATTTACCCATTTTGTGATGTCTTTCTTGATGTAGCTCTAGTCCGAACAAACCGACTTTTCCTTTTCCTTTTTTCACTTTAGGAATATCAACAGATCTGTGTTTTTCTAAAATGGTTCTTTGATCTTCTGTCTATTCTCTATAGTTAAGCTTAAGAGCAACCATTGTAGTTTTAATCAATTCCTCATTTCTCTCCATAAAACCTTTCATCTCAGATTTAAGATTTTTGTTTTTCCGTTCCCCATATATAGCTTTTCTTTTCTCCATTTTCTCCTCTCTGAAAGCATATCGCTCTGCCTCATTCATATTGTTCACTTTTTGCTTAATTGCTTTGTGCTCTTCTTTGGTTGAACGATTAGCTCCATGTTTCGCTTTTCTTTCTGCTCTATTTTGAGATAGCTCTTCTCGTTTAGCTTGAATAAAGGTTAAGTCCTCTATACTTAATTGTGCGTCAAATTCACCTTGAGTTTTTTGCAAAATAGGAATTACATTTTTTTCAATATAACTGAGCATTTCTTTTTTGAGTTCTTAATTCAATCTAAGATCGATTTTCTAATTTTTTAAAAATTTGACTTAGGAAAAATCATTGCGCTTTTTTCTTCTTCTTTTTGCCTCTTTTTCCCTTTTGAAATTTCCAACGCATCATAGCCTCCTTGAAAACGCGCTCGAGCTTTTGACGTTGTTCAGGAGTACATTCCGCTTGTAATGCTATATAGTGTTGAACCAATAATTTTTCTCGATTAGCCTCTTTAATTCCGATTTGATCTGCAATCATATATGCTTTTAAAGTATCAGGTAACTCTCTAGAAATCACACCTAACATTTCGTTTTTTAAAGTCCGAATCGCTTTTGATTCTTTTTTCACTTTTTGAAAATGAACTTTTCGAAGTTCCATAAATTTGACTACTTGATCCTCCATAAGATTTAATTCTCTTTTCAAAAAATCATTCGGATTTGGTCTTTTCCTTTCGCCGTATTGAGGCCGTAAAAAGAAAAAAACGGATAATAAGATTAAGTTGAGCAAAACGAGTGCTCCAATAATCAATTTTGAATATGAACTATTTGTAATACTCATATATACTGTCGTTTTAATCGTTCAAACTTAAATAATCCAAATCCTCCTCTTCATTCTCTGCCAACGCATACTCATTGGCAAATTCATCAATACCAGCAGTTTCAGTTATTTTATTAAAAAACCCTGACTCCTTCAAAGCAAAACCATTGATAAAAAGAAGGGCGACTACCATTGCAAACTGCCAAACTGGAAAACGTATGCCTGTCTTTACAGTACCAACTTCTAACTCTTGACCAAGTTTTTCTTGGAGTCTTGTAAAAAGAAACGGGTTAACTTCGACCCTTTTGATTTGGTCGATACTTTCCATTGTCCTTTTGACTTCCTGGTCGATATTTATTTTCTTATTCTTCATTTTACAATTCTTCTTTTAGATGTTGTTGCTAAGGAAAACTTGCGGAATTAAAAAATCAATTATTATTGTAAAAATTTCCAAGTGTCTTTTGTAAATTCTTTTTAGCTCGGAACATCAATGATTCGACGGATGACAAACTTGTTTCCATAATTGATGTGATTTCTTGGTAGCTTAATCCTTCTATTTTATGTAAAGTAAAAGCAACTCGTTGTTTCTCGGGCAATTTCTCAATAGCTGCAAAAAGAGTTTTTGAACGTTCTTTATTTTCTAATAAAACCCCTGGATGATTATAATCGAATACTTTAATTCGATCTACGTTTTCATGCATTCCAATAAGTGATTGAAAAAATGACTTTCGTTTTTCTCGCTTCTTTGCTCGAATATGTTCTAGACACTTTGTTGTTGTGATTCTATAAATCCATGTAGATAATTTCGAATCTCCTCTGAATTTATTGATGCTTCGAAAAACTTCCAGGAAAACTTCTTGTACAATATCCTCAGCATCATGCAGACTAGGTACAAAACCTAAACTAGTGTTCAATACTTTTTCTTGAAAAGTATCGACCATATTTTTGAAAGCAACTTCATTGCCTTCTTTCAGTTGTTTTATGATTTGAGTTTCGTCCAAATTACTTTTTATATATTCTTTGGATGATGTGTTTTTTTAAAACTTGTGATCTATTTTTCACTTTGTAACTTTTATCCTTTTGTAAACGACATGAAAAATCGCCCTAGGTGAAGAAAAAATAGTCTTCTCCTTTAATCATTTGTCTCTTATAGAAAAAGTCTAAAATCTCAATCTGCCCCTCAGGTGATGCAACAGAAACAATTATTTGCGGTTTTTCTAGTTGATTTATCTTTTCAAAATGTTGAACGAGTTTATCGTAAATCATTTTTCCATTTTTCTTTTCATTATTTGAGAACCAATGGAAATCTATTTTTTGCCCAACTAATTTTTTAGCTAGTTGTTTTCCTTTTTTGCCAGCACCCCAAATTACGAGTGGACGATTTTCATCGTAATCTAATTCTAAAAAATAAGGAAGTTTTAACTCAAAGTAATGTTGATTGGCATAATTTGGATCGGTGCGAGAAGTCCGATTGGAATAGTCTCGCCAATAGTGAATGACATTTTTCGAAGCGACCACTTTTAAATTATGTTTATAAAAACGAAAACACAAATCGTAATCTTCAGGATATTGCTGAATTTCAAATGCACCGCATTTTTCTAAATCATCTTGATAACACATCCACGAAGGAGATGGGATGACACATTCTTTATAAATGTCGTCATAGCTTTTATTTTCCAGAATAAGTGAATTTAGCCATTCTTCGTATTTTTTGTAGCCTTCGCCTAGTTTAGTTTCCGAAAAATATTTCACTAAACCTGTGGCAACATGTCCTCGTCCATTTTTTACCAAAAGTGATCTTAGCGAAGCCAATTTATTTTTCTCCATCAAATCATCAGCATCCATTCTAGTGATGAATTCACCTTGACATTTGGAATAGGCTAACCTCAAAGCCGGAATGATTCCTTTTCCCTCATTTTTAAAAACATGAATTTGTTCTGGCAATTTCCTTGAAAACAAACTTAAAATCTCAAAACTACTATCTGTTGAATTATCATCAATTGCGATCAACTCCCAATTAGTTTCAGTTTGATTTTGGATACTTTCTAGGCATGCTGATAAATATTTTCCTGCATTTCGAACAGGCAAAAGGATAGAAATTAAATTACGTTTCACAAAAATGTATTTTTAAAAAATTTTAATTCTAATTCAACGACCATTTCAAAATATAAGTTTGATTCTTTACAAGTGTTAAAAGTAAATTTTATTTCAAAAAAGAAGTTTTCAATACCAAATTTTCTTTGGTTTAAGTAACAAAAAAAGTATCTTTGCACCGATTTTGAGAACCCACTATAATTCAACCAATTTATAATATAATATTATGGCAAATATAGGTGAAGTTAAACAAGTAATTGGACCTGTTGTAGACGTAAGTTTTTCAGCAGAAGGATCTAAGTTACCTGAAATTTTAAGCGCATTAGAAATCACGCGTGCAAACGGTGATATTATCGTACTTGAGGTACAAAAGCACCTTGGTGAAAACTCAGTAAGAACTGTCTCGATGGAAGCGACTGATGGTTTAACAAGAGGTACTAAAGTAACCGATACAGGTGCGCCAATTGCAATGCCAATTGGTGATGCAATCAAAGGTCGATTATTTAATGTTGTAGGTGAGCCTATTGATGGTCTTCCTGCAGTATCTAAAGAAGGTGGTCGTGCAATTCACGCGAAACCTCCTCGATATGAAGATCTTTCAACTTCTAAAGAAGTATTGTACACAGGTATCAAAGTAATTGATTTGATTGAGCCTTACATGAAAGGTGGAAAAATTGGTTTGTTTGGTGGTGCCGGTGTAGGTAAAACAGTATTGATCCAAGAGTTAATTAATAATATTGCAAAAGGATATGATGGTATATCTGTATTTGCAGGTGTAGGTGAACGAACTCGTGAAGGAAATGACTTGATGAGAGAAATGTTGGAAGCGGGGATTATCAACTATGGTGAAAAGTTCATGCACTCTATGGAAGAAGGTGGATGGGATTTAAGTTCTGTAGATGCTAAAGAATTAGAAAAGTCAAAAGCAACATTCGTATTCGGTCAAATGAATGAGCCTCCTGGGGCACGTGCTCGAGTTGCATTGTCAGGATTGACAATTGCTGAGTACTACCGTGATGGTGATATGAATGATCCTCAAGGAGGCAAAGACATCTTGTTCTTTATTGATAATATTTTCCGATTTACTCAAGCGGGTTCTGAGGTGTCAGCACTTCTTGGGCGTATGCCCTCTGCGGTAGGTTACCAACCAACATTGGCAACTGAGATGGGTGTAATGCAGGAGCGAATTACTTCTACAAAAAGAGGATCAATTACTTCTGTACAAGCAGTATATGTACCTGCGGATGATTTAACTGACCCTGCTCCAGCGACAACATTTGCTCACTTGGATGCAACAACAGTATTGTCACGTAAAATTGCTTCTTTAGGTATTTACCCAGCGGTAGATCCGTTGGATTCTACTTCAAGAATCTTGGATCCAGCAATTATTGGAGATGAACATTATAACACTGCAGAAGCTGTTAAACAAATTTTGCAACGGTACAATGAGTTACAAGATATTATCGCAATCCTTGGTATGGAAGAGTTGTCAGACGAAGATAAATTGGCCGTAACAAGAGCTCGTCGTGTACAACGTTTCTTATCTCAACCATTCCACGTTGCTGAGCAATTTACTGGATTAGAAGGAGTATTGGTTCCTATCGATGAAACAATTCGAGGTTTCAATATGATTTTAAATGGAGAAATGGATGAATATCCAGAAGCAGCATTTAACTTGAAAGGTTCGATTGATGATGTAATCGAAGCTGGTAAGAAAATGATTGCGGAAGCAACTGCTTAATTAGAAAAATTAATAATGAAGAGTGAATAAGTTATTTAATCTTCGTTTCTAAAAATAAATAAGAATGAATATTGTAGTTCTTACACCAGATAAAGAAGTATTTCAAGGCGAGATCAAATCTGTAAAAGTACCAGGTGTTGGTGGTCAATTTCAAATACTTCGAGGTCACGCCCCCCTAGTTTCAGCACTTGATGAAGGAGAAGTGAGTATCGAAAAGACTGATGGTCAAAAAATGACTTTCGGGATAAATCAAGGATTTGTTGAAGTGTTGAGAAATGAAATTTCATTGTTAGTAACAGGCGTGGCTGAATAAAAACTAAGTCATCTTGTAAGCAAAAGGGATGAGCAGCAATGCTTATCCCTTTTCTTTTGGGAATTCAACAAAGGTATGCTTCTCCCCTTCTAACTATTTTTGAAATTTCATTCCTATCTCCTCCAGTAAACCCACCCCAAATTGAGCTAAGTATACAATTCCAATAATTGTAACGAATGTTACTAAATGTGGCTTAACTGAATCCTTATAATATTCCTCATCTAATTTTTTAAAAGACGTTCTATTCACAGTAATCACTTTTAAAATCAAAACACCTAACTTTCGAAAAAGGCTAAAAAAGACCTTGAAAAAATTTCCAATAACACCCTCTATTATTACTTGAATAAACACCTCAATAATAAATTTAAAAAATATCATAGTTAATCATTTTATTTATCCTTCCTTGATTCTCCTCATCAATTCCACTTTCTTATTATTGGAAACCATTATTTCTTTTCCATTTTCCAAAACGACTGTGCCTCCTTTCCCTTTAACATATCGTTTCACATATTCCAAATTAATGATATGCGACCGATGTACCCGACAAAAACCGAAGTTATTCAAAGCCTTTTCATAAAATTTTAAATTTCGACAGATCAAAGCTTTTTTTCCATTGGTAAAATAAAAGCAAGTGAAATTATCTTGCGCTTCGCAAAACAACACATCCGACATTCGGACGACTTCAAATCCCTCCATTAATGGCAAAACTAATTTTCGATTTTGCGCATTGAGCGCTGCCATATTCTCTAATAGAATCTTTGCGTGACTAAGTTGATCTTTTTGAGAGAGGCGTTCAGCAACACCTTCTACTGCTTTTCCAAGTTCTTCAATATCAACTGGTTTTAATAGATAATATGCTGCACTGAGATTAAATGCTTGCACCGCATATTGACTGAAGGCAGTTATAAAAATTATCTCAAAATCGACTTCACCAAATTGTTCAAGCAAATCGAAAGCATTACCATGAGGCATTTCGATATCAAGAAAAACGAGTTTTGGTTGATGTTTTAAAATGGCAGCTTTAGCTTCTTGGATATTGGCACATTCAGCCACAGATGACACTTGGGGGCAATATTTTCCTAAATAGTTGAGTAAAGTTTCTCGACTGTCTTGTTCGTCATCAACAATGATTGAAATTATTTTATTCACTTTGGAATTTTTATTTGCACTAATGTTCCTGAATTTTCTTTTGTCTCATCAGAATCACTCACCTCGATTTCATAATTTTTCTCATAAATCTCATTGATCAGAGCTATACGTTTAGACACATTTTGAAGACCAGTACTTTTATACTTTTTCTGATTAGTTGTCTTGAGTTTTGCTGATTTTTTCCGTCCAATACCGTCATCTCGGATTTCCACCAACAATACATTCCCAATATCACTTATGGAAACTTTCAGGTGTCCTTTTCCTTCTTTATATCGTAAACCATGCCACACCGCATTTTCAATAAATGGTTGAATCAACATTGGTGGAACTTCTAAGTCATAGGTATTTACTTCTGTATTTTTCTCAAATTGATATTCGAACTTATCTCGAAAGCGGAAGTGTTCTAACTTCAAATATAATTCATTCAATTCCACTTCTTCCTCAAGGGAAATAAAATCTCTCTGCGAATAATCCAACACCTTTCGCATCAGTCGAGAAAATTCTGAAAGGAATTTATTTGCGGCCTTCTCATCATTCTTGGCAATAAAATTATTGACAGAGTTCAATGCATTAAAAATAAAATGTGGATTCATCTGAGTCCGTAAAGATTTGACAAGTAACATCTGATTTGTTTTTCGTTTTTCTTTTACATTTTTATTTAAAAAATAAAAAAAGACCAATGAAACCAAAAGTAATAAACCTAGAAAACCAGAAATAATTTTTTGGGTCTTTAACTGAGAGCCTAATAATTCACTTTCTTTTTCTTCAATATCAAAATCCTTTCGGACTAAATCGATTTGTTGTTGGCCCTTGACGATGTCGATTTGAGTTTTTAATTCATTTTGTAAATCGGTTAAGGCTTCCTCTTTTGCGGAAGTATATTTTTCCAAATCCAAAAGTGCTTCATCGAGTTTTCCTTTTTTACGATTGAGTTCAGCTGATTTCCTATATACATCTGCAATGGAAGCAGCAGCAGTGTTTTTATCGATTATATCTTTGGAAATTCTGATAAACTTCTCCGCTTCGATTAAGTTTTTTTCCTCTTCATAAAGTGAAATAAGTTGAAGATTTTCTCGAATTTGTAAATCACTTGGAACTACTATTTTCTCTTTCAACTCATCTTCAGCATAATTATTTCTTGAATTATTCTCTACTTTTTTTTCTTTTACAGAAGAAAAATTATAATTCAACTTTGATGATACTTCAATCTTTTGTTGGTTACTTATATTTAAATTTGATTGAATTTCGTCTTTTGCCATTTCAACCGATTCTACATCTTTAGTTTCTAATTTCTGGTTTTTAGGTAGAGAATTAACTGACTGTTCTAAATTTTCATAGGCATTGGAATAATCATTATTTTGGGTGTAGCCTTGGGAACGTTTTGCTAAAACTCGAGACTGAGCCAAACTATCTAACTCATATTTTGATTCAATAGAATCTAGCTTCTTAAAACTTTGCGCCACATTTCCACGAAGCAATTCCACATCAGCGAGACCTTCTTCACAAAGTTGTTTGAGCGATTCATCCTTAGACATTTTTGTACAGCGTGAGAAATTATCTTCTGCTTTCTGAGCATCTTTCTCCTTTAAATATAATTGCCCAATTCGATAATACAATTTACTTTCAGCTCCGATATTTCTTTTTGATTTTGTCCAAACCCCAATTGCTTGCTGATATCTCTGCAGTGCTAATTTATTCTGATTAATGTCTTCATAAATTTCTCCTAACAAAGTGTAAGCATTAGCTTCAGTTGAATACCCTACACGCCTTTTTTTCTTTTTCTTCTTATTAAAACTCCTTAACACTTGCTCGACTAACTCAATTGCCTCTGCAGGCTTATCCTTTTGAATAGCTCTTGCTTCTTCCAAAATCGCTGTACCAGATTGTATTCGTTTGGACTTAGAATACTTTTCCCTTTGCCCAAAAAGACTTGCAGAAAACCCAATCAAAAACACCAATAAAATGTGAATTTTTAATTTCATATACCTAAATATACAATTCTTTTTTTTTATAGTTTTTTGAAAGAAACGCAAAAATAATACGTTTACCAAGTCAAACGACCTACTCACCAAGTGAAGTGTTTAACCTACCAATTGTAGATTTTATTTACTATTTTTTTGATAGAAATTTGAAGTATTCAAAAATGGTTTTATAAACTACAAATAAAAAATTATGAAAAATCGAAACCTCTTTGCTATCCTTGCCATAGTATTTTTAGCTTTTAGTTACAATTATTTGGTTACAGAAAAATGGGAATCACAGATCGCTAATTTTATAGATACTGCTCATTTCTCTGCAGCGGCGATGACTCCAGTTTACAAAAAAAATACTATTCAAGTTGCGCTACTTTTAGATACAAGTGGATCCATGAGTGGTTTAATCGAACAAGCTAAATCTCAGCTTTGGCAAATCCTAAATACACTCGCTAATACCGAAAAAGAAAATGAAGAAACGAAATTAGAAATTGCACTTTATCAATATGGAAGTCCAACTTATGGAAAGCGTTCTAACCAGATTCGACAGTTGAGTGGATTCACAACTGATATGGATTTAATTTCAAAAAAATTATTCGCATTAAAAACTTCTGGAGGAGAGGAATATTGTGGTGAAGTGATTACAACTTCTATCAGTGAATTAAATTGGGGAAAAGATGATAGTAATTTTAAGATGATTTATATCGCTGGAAATGAACCATTCACTCAAGGGCCAATTAATTACACACAAGCTTGCCAATTAGCTAAGAAGCAAGACATAACTATCAACACAATATTTTGTGGTTCTTACCAAGAAGGTATTCAAACAATGTGGAAACAAGGAGCTCAATTAGCTGATGGAGAATACATGAATATTAATCATAATCAAACAACTGTTTACATCGAAACTCCTTATGATAAAAGAATTAATGAATTGAATCAAAAACTAAATGAAACTTATATTCCTTATGGAATAGAAGGCAAAATAAAAAAAGAAAACCAAACGAAACAAGATTTCAATGCCAATTCTTATAGTTCTGCAAATGCTGCATCTAGAGCTTCTTTTAAAAGCTCCAAAAAATATAAAGCTGATAGCTGGGACTTAGTAGATGCTTATGAAAAAGACAAAGAGATCATTAAAAATATTCAAGTTGAATCATTAAGTGATTCTTTGCAAACATTATCTAAAAAGGAATTAGAAGTAAAAATCAAATTAATTAGAGGGCAACGATCGAGTATTCAAAATGAAATTCAAGAATTAAACTCGAAACGATTGATCCACATAGAAAAGAACTCAAAAGAAATTGTGGAAGAAAATAACTTAAAAAAATCAATTGAAAATTCTGTAAGAAAGCAAGCAAAGAAAAATGGATATAAAGTCAAAAATTAATTTAAAATTTTCTAGTTTGATTAGATACAAGTTTAAAACCGTTTACAGATTAAAAGAAGTTACCCATGTGAATGAATTATAATTTAACTTCTTTCAAAGTTAAATTATAATTCTTCCACCATTGGCAATATAGTGTTGCTTATTCGAAATTTGCAGTACTAATTTTAACATTTTAAATATACTTAGGGTACTACAGGAATAATTTAACTTTACAAAAAAAGCCACATTTTAGTCAAAAAAACTATACTATAACTTTCGAAGAAAAAGCTCAAAAGGTTTTCAAAGAATACAAAACACTAAAAAATAGCATTTTATATGCTTTGAATTCCTATCCTTTTTTTTAATTGGCAAATTGATAAAGTACTTGTTACTTATTAATTAGAATCATCTGAAATAGAAACCGAGACTATCCTTTTACTTTTCCCATCAGTAGAAATCTCGATCTTAAAATCGCTTCCTAAGCTCTTCCCAGTTTCTTTTTCATAAAGGCTTTTATATTTTTCTAAACCAGCTCTCGATTGTTTATCACCATTGATTTTTAACCGATTTTCTTTCATTGAAAATTTAAACCCACCATCGCTATCGACATGTCCATCTTCTTTTAATTGAGCCTCGAAAGCATGAGCCCATTCAGATCTTTCTCCATCAATATAAATTGAACCAGAAGGAATATTATCTGGATAAACTGCCTCAAACAATCCATTAATATTACCTCCACCAGTAATGGAAATAGTAGAACCTTTATTTATTACAACAGAAGATGATTCAGTATTTACAGTTTCTCCATCTACCATAATTGTTTTTCCTCTAATAACAACAGGAGATGTTTCATCTTCAGGTTGCAAAATATAAACAGAGTTTCCATTTTTATCTTTTGATTGAGTAACAATATAGGTTCCATCTACTGTTGCTGTATTCATATTTGATAAACCAGCTGCAGTATGAGTTTTTGGAGGAAGAGGAATTTTATCCACTAATTCATCAATATATTTTTCATATTCAGAAAAATCTTCTTCATCAATTTCTTCTCCGTTGATTTTCAGTTTCACAATTTCATCATCTTTGTATTTAACTTCGACAGATTCTCCATTTTTTACATAAGAAAATTTACCATTCCCTTTTTTGCGATATCTATCCTTGTAGGGCGATGGCGGTGGCGGTGGTATAGGGAATGTATCCATTCCATATACGGTTCCAAAATCAAGTGAGGAAGCTTCAAACTTTGTTGAATTTTCATTCGCTTGATTAGCGCCAAATTTAGTTGGACTAAATGAGAATAAAAAAAGAGCTACCAATAAAAAACAAGTTGCTGTGAATTTTTCCATAATGTTAAATTTGTTTTGTGGTTGATTTAAAATACGTTTAACACGATTGAGCAATTGATTTTTACTGTCAGATGAAAATAACATTGCTAAATTTGGAGTAGGTTGGATTTCATCCAAAATAACCAAAGCTTTGACATAAGTAATTGAGCTACCGCAAATTTTTACGGCAATATCATCGCAGCAGTTTTCACGTTCCGTTCGGATATTAGCAGAGATCCACCAAACTGCAGGATGATAGTAAAAAATGATTTCAATAAATGATTGTATTATGTTGAGCAAATAATCATTTCGATAAATGTGGGCGAGTTCGTGAGCCAAAACTGCTTCTACTTCTTGCTGTGTCAATTGGTTCACCGTACCAAGCGGAAATAAAATAATTGGTTTCAAATATCCAATAACCATTGGCGTTTTAGCCAAACCTGATTCGACAAATCGAACCGTTTTTTTCATTGGAAATTTAGCGTGTATTTTTTGAAAAGTAGTTTGCCATTTTGAAGAAAGTGGTTGATGTTGTTGAATTTTTAATTCTTGGATAAAAATTAAACCTCCGAGCAATCGCAATAAAAAGAAAACCATTCCCATCAACCAAAGTGTTACGATCAATGGTAAATGTTCATTAAAGTATTCTATTGACTTTCGGAAAAAGGATTGAACGATAGTCGCATTTTCCAAAACAAATCCACCTTCAGCCATTATTGTAATCGTCGTTCCCAAAGCTGCCCCCTTCACCGCCGAATCATACAAATAAATAAAAGTCGAAAGCGATATTACAAATATCAAAAACAAGGAAAAGAATGCAAATTCATGTCGCACTTTCGATGATTTTTTTTGCAAACCTATCATTGCTATTCCCATCAAAATTGCAACTGCAAATCCTTGCCAAAGTGAGTGAATCATAGTCCATCCAACCGCTTGAATTAATTCTTCGGAAAAAATATTCTGTATCATGCTTTTAAATTTTGAGGTAACTAGGAGGAAGCTAAATTCTATTTTATTTTTTATTCTCAATTTTAGAAATCAACGCTTTAATTTTATCTAACTCATCTTTGGAAGTTTTGTGATTCCCTAAGGCTTGCATCACCATTTTCATCGCAGAACCACGAAATGTTTTATCTACAAATTTTTCTAAAAGTACTTTTTGCATTTCTCCTTCCTTTACTTTTGCAGAATAAATATGAGTTCGACTTTCCTCATTTCGATTCGCCAATCCTTTTTCATGCATCAACTGCATTAATTTTAAAGTTGTAGTATAACCTATTTCTTTCAAATCAGCATTCCGATTTTTATTCAATAACTCATTAACATTTCGAACAGTCGACTCGCCATGTTGCCAAAGGACCTGTAAAATTTCTAATTCCGCCTCAGTAGGTTTGATATTTATTTTTGACATATTAAAATATTTTATTAGTTCTGTATTTTTTATAAAGACTTTAAAGTTGATGAAAAGTTCTTTTTTAAAAAACAATCCTTAAAATTACTATTCTAAAATTTCAAAATGACTTCCGAAGTCGTCACTTCGGAAGTTTTCCTGACAGTAGTAAAAATACGCCTGCCCAATAGCGCACGTTTACTTACTCAATAAAATTACGAATAACTTCGTAGAAGCAAATATCTACGAAGTTATTCGTAATTGCAAATTTGTCTACGAAAAAAATCGTAGACAAATTAAACTTTAACATTTGACTCTATGAAATAAAGAAAAATAGATACTTCCGCTCTAGGCAAAAATACCTATTTTAGCGGCATTTGGTAGTCTACTATAACCGACCATCACATGTTAATGAAAACGGGTAACCTTCTTTCGAAGATTACCCGTTTTTATTTTTTTTGAAGTAAACTTTTATAATTGCTTCCTTAATCTTGCAACAGGAATATTTAATTGCTCTCGATATTTAGCTACTGTTCTTCGAGCAATATTGTATCCTTTTTCTTGAAGTAAATTTTTTAATTTCTCATCAGAATAAGGTTTACGCTTATGTTCATCTTCGATGATGTCGGTCAAAATCTTTTTCACCTCCAGAGTCGAAACTTCTTCACCTGTGCTTGTTTGAAGAGACTCCGAAAAGAAATCTTTCAATCGTTTTGTCCCGAATTCAGTTTGCACAAACTTACTATTGGCAACTCGAGAAACCGTAGAAATATCTAGCCCCGTAATATCTGCTATATCTTTCAAAATCATTGGTCGCAGTTTTTTCTGATCTCCTGTCAAAAAGAAATCATATTGATATTGCATAATCGAATACATCGTTTTATACATCGTTTGTTGACGTTGACGAATGGCATCAATAAACCATTTAGCTGAATCAATCTTTTGTTTAATAAACATCACAGCCTCTTTTTGTTTTTTGTCTGCTCGTTTTTTTCCAACTCGATTATCTTTATAGGAGCTAAGCATATCTTTATAATGCTCATTTATTCGAAGATCGGGGGCATTTCTTGAATTTAAAGTCAAATCCAATTCTCCTTCTCTGTTGACAATAATAAAATCAGGTACTACATAATGTACCCCTCTTGTACTATTGGTTCGGTAACCACTAGCAGGTTTTGGATTTAGTCTCAAAATTTCATCCACCGCAAACTTCAACTGTTTTTCAGAAATTGTCAAAAACCGTTGTAATTTTTGATAATGTTTTTTTGAAAATTCATTAAAATAATCTTCAATAATCCGAGTGGCCAATCGTAAAGGAGCTTTCTCCTCATGAGTCATATTAGTCTCCGCTTTTTCTCGATGTTGTAATTGCAGCAATAAACATTCTTGTAAATCCCTAGATCCAATCCCTGGTGGATCAAATTTTTGAATTTTTTTCAGAATACAAATAATCTCTTCTTCAGTTGTATTGACGTTTTGCGAAAAAATCAAATCATCAATAATCGCTTCTGGTTCTCTTCGCAAATATCCATCATCATCAATACTTCCAATAATTTGTTTAGCGATTAAAAATTCTCGATCATCTTTCCATTCCAACATTCCTAATTGTTGTTCTAAGTACTCGTGGAAAGTATCTTCTACAGGAATCGGAATAGTTTTATCCTCTTCATCTGCTGAAAAATTATTTGCCTTCAACTTGTAACTAGAAGGATCGTCTTCAAAATATTCCGTTAAATAATCATCCAATTCAAACTCCTCATCTCTCTCAATTTCTTCATCACCCTCTTTAACTTCCTTCTCATCTTCGTCATTCTTTTTGGCCATTTCCAATTGCTCATCTCTATCCTCACCTTCTTCAAGAACAGGATTCGCTTCTAATTCTTCTTTAATTCTTTGCTCCAAAGTTGCCGTCGGAATCTGCAACAACTTCATTAACTGAATTTGTTGAGGAGATAGCTTTTGGAGTAACCGTTGACTTAAATTTTGTCTTAACATAGGGATTACAATGTTTTCTCTAGTGAGTAAATATAGTGTTCGATAAATATGTTATTTAAATGGTTAATATTTCTAATTACGGGTTTTCTTCGTTCACATTAGACCAATTTCAATTTACAAAAGTGACAGAGAAGGAAACTTTGGTTTTGTATAAATGTTTGAATTTGAATTAAATATAACGGAAATCTATTTAATATGTTCGATTCTGGCACGGCTTTTACCAAAAATCTTGCCAATATTTAATATAATCTTTTAAATTATTAAAAATTTAAATATTTATCAGTGTATAATTGAGCTTTCCTAAAATTTATTTCCCCATTCTACTTTGCTCTTTTTTCAAATAGTTTTACCAAATTTGCAGCAATCCTGATAGCTAACTTTATTTTTGTGACAATAATTCTATCTCAAATAATAATAAAAAATGTCTGTAAACAATAATATCTCTGCACTCCGCCAGCAAATGGCTAAAAATAAATTCGATGCCTACATTATTCCTGGAAGCGATCCTCACCAAAGTGAGTATGCTGCCGATCATTGGAAAGCTCGAAAATGGATTTCTGGATTTACAGGTTCGGCTGGAAATGTGGTCGTCACAAACGATCACGCAGGACTGTGGTCAGACTCTCGATATTTTATTCAAGCGGCAAAAGAATTGAAGGGAACGAAGATGAAATTACATAAACTCAAAGTGGCGCACACTTCTGAATTCATTGCTTGGATTTTGGAAAATGTCAAAAGTGGTGGCAAAATTGGTTGCGACGGAATGCTTTTTTCCGTAGGTCAAATCCAACGCATGGAAAAAATATTTAAGGAAAATAATATCAAACTTGATTACTCCAAAGATTTATTGACTGAAGCTTGGGGAAATCGCCCTACTCTTCCAACCAATGAAATATTTGAACACAAAGTAAAATACGCTGGAAAAAGTCGTTCGAAAAAACTCGAAACGATTCGAGCAGAAATGAAATCTCAAAATGCAGATTATCATTTCGTTTCGACGTTGGATGACATTGCTTGGATTTTTAATATTCGTTCGTCGGATGTGGAATGTAATCCTGTGAGTATTGCTTATGCTGTTATTGGTTTGAGATACGCATACCTTTTTATTGATAAAAAGAAAGTGCCGATGAGATTGCGAAAAGAATTCCAACGAGATGGAATCGTCCTAAAAAGATATGATGGTATTTTTGATTATTTAAAAAACCTGAATAAATCAAAAAGTATTTTAGTTGATCCTTCGACTACAAATATGAAATTATACAATGCTATTCCTCAAAAACAAGTGATTCATGGCAAGACCATTTCCACACCTTTAAAAGCATTAAAAAACAATACAGAAGTTAAGCACATCAAAAATGCGATGATTAAAGATGGTGTTGCGTTGACTCGCTTATTTATCTGGTTGGAAAAAACTTTGGAAACAGGAACAGTTACCGAAGTTGAGGTTGCCAAAAAATTAAGTGGTTTTCGAGCAGAACAAGGTGAATATCATGGCGAAAGTTTTGATGCAATTGTTGGCTATAAAGGCAATGGAGCGATTGTTCATTATCGCCCTGAAGAAGGAAGTTGTGCAACAATCAAAAATGAAGGGATTCTCCTTTTAGATTCTGGTGGACAATATGAAGATGGAACGACTGATATCACTCGAACAGTTGCCCTTGGAAAACCAACGAAAGAACAAAAACGGAATTTTACTTCTGTTTTAAAAGGTCATATTGGTTTGGCGGAATTGAAATTTCCAAAAGGAACTCGTGGCAATCAAGTTGAAATTTTAGCGAGACAACACTTGTGGCAAGATGGCTTGAACTATGGACATGGCACAGGTCATGGTGTTGGTTTTTTTCTAAATGTGCATGAAGGGCCACAATCTATTGGTTCTGGAATTACAGCCAAAGCTGCAACGGTGCTCGAAGCTGGAATGTTGACTTCGAATGAACCTGGTTTTTATAAAACTGGTGAGTATGGAATTCGAATTGAGAATTTGATTCTAGCGGTAGAAGCAGAGAAGACTGCGTATGGTCAATTTTTGAAATTTGAGTCGGTTACACTATTTCCAATTGATAAAAATTTGATTGATTATCCGATGTTGACGAAGCGTGAAGTGAAGTGGTTGGAGGTTTATCATAAGGAGGTTTATGCGACGTTGAGTCCGTTTTTGAATCGGAAGGAGAAGGCTTGGATGAAGGGGAAGTGTTAATTTATTTTTTAATAAGGATGGTATAAAATTATTAGCTTCTATCGAAGCTGAGAAGAATTGTAAAGATTAACACAGCCTTATTAGCACATTGTCACCATCTCTGCTAATGCCTTTATTTTTGTACCATGCATTAATTATGTGTATGTGTATCATCATATAATCAAAACTAATAAATCTCCACTGAGCGTTTATTCTTAAACACAATAAAAAATGAAACCAATCCATTTATTATTTTTTCCCTCTAAATCTTAAATTCATGCACCGAGCAAAAAAATATTTCACAAAATTCAACCGAAGCCGAAAAAATACCAACCATCGAAACTCCAAAGAAAATAGTCAACAATGGATTCCAACAAATTCTCGATATCACAGAGGTCAATGGAACGATTTTGATCTTTGACAAAAACAATAATACCTATTTACTCCAATAATTTCGAGCAAGCGGAAGAAAGATTTTTACCCGCATTAACATTTAAGATTCTAAGTTTTATTATCGCAATTAGAAACAAAATAGTCGAAAATGAAAATACTATTTTCAAATGGGATGGATAAAAACGAACCTTAAAAACATGGGAAAAAGATTTAACTTTTACCAATCCTTTAAAAGGATCATACCTTCCTTGCTATCAAAATATTACCCGGCGAGTTGGCGTTAATCGAATGAATGAATATTTAGGAAAATTGAATTATAAGAATATGGTTTTCGATTCCATCACCATAGATTTATTAGGACTAAAAGGTGATTCTAGAATTACTACAATGGAACAAATTGACTTTCTTACTCGATTTTATCACTCCAAATTACCCATTTTCAAGAGGACTGAAAAAATTGTAAAAGACATGATTTTTTATGATGAAAAACCAAGTTATAATTTAAGTGGAAAAACAGGTTGGTCTATTCGAGATGGCAATAATGTAGGGTGGTATGTAGGTTATATTGAAAAAGGTAAAGAACTCTATTTTATTGCATCGAATGTAGATCCAAAAGCGAATTTTGATATGAAAAAATTCGCTAAAATCAGATTACAAGTATTAATGGAAGCAACGAAAATACTAGGCATCACATAATAATGTACAAAAGAAGGTGGCTGGTAAAATTACCTAGCAATAATTTTTCTCAATCCAAAAGTATGTAGCATATCTCCATTGTTTTGAGTTTGCAATGCGTATAAAACACCCCACTTTCGACCATTAATTGAAATTTCAGGACTGATATCAAAATATCTTTTTGTGTAATCTACCTCAACATATTCTGTATATTCATACTGATTATCACTACTAGTTACCTGATAAGATAATATCGAAGCAGGATGACTTGTAAAGCGCACCCCTAGTCCAATAGAGAAAAAATCATAATATTTCACTCTTTTCTCATGGTCAATATATGAATTGGTGATAATGCTAAAATTGAACATAGCTTTTCCACCAAACTGGAATCCGCCATCGAAAGACGAATAAGTATATTTAACTAAAGTAGTTCCACTCATCTCATCTTTGATCTGAGGTCGAATGATATTATCGGAAAGTTCTTCATCATACACTCCTTTTTCAAAACCAAAATATGGGCCTATACTTAGCCATATTCGTTGTTTTTGATTTAAAGAGAAATCAGGGATTACAGCTACTCCATATCCTTTTGTAGGAACCAAGAGTTCTGCTTCGATAGCCATTAAATTAGGAGACTGCGCATTTAGAATTACAAAGCTAAAAGCTAATAATAATGTTGTTATTCTAATCTTCATTGATACTAATTAAAGAAAATTTAATGATATTAAATAGACAGGATATTGCTTTAATAAAGAAGTTGTTTAAAACAATAAATGATACTTGACTTAGAACCTCATCAAATATTTCTCCAATAATCACTAAAAGTAAATTTGTTGTTTAACTCTATCAAGATATTGCACGAAAAATTCAAGTTAAATGAATGAAGAACAATGACTTAAAGGTTTTAATCACAAGATGATTTCTAATTAACATTCTCAAAAATTTAAATCATTAAGATCAATCAAAATAGGTTATTCATCTCCTGACAAAGTTTGAAAAAAAGCAAATTAAAAGAATAACTAATTAACAAATAACTTAATCACAATTATCGTTTCTAAATATCCTCTTACTATATTTGTATGTTTTCTAAAAAAATAAATTTCCACTATGCAGGAACAATCAAAAACCGCAAAAGAAATTCAAGAAAAAAGAGGTTCACTTTACCAAAAATTGGTCAAAGTGATTTGGGGTGGAGCCATTCTTGGCGCTATTGGAATCGCGATATTTTTCTTTGCACTTTCCTTTTCAGACCTTCCAACTTTTGAGGAATTGGAAAATCCAAAAAACAATCTAGCGAGTGAAGTTTACGCTGCCAATGATGAAGTATTGGGTCGGTATTTTATCGAAAATCGAATTCCAGTTGATTTTGATCAAATTTCGGAGCATACGATCAACGCGTTGCTTGCAACAGAGGATGAGCGATATATGAGTCATACAGGAATCGACTTTAAAGGATTGGGAAGAGCAGGAGTAAAAACTGTTTTACTTGGTGATAAAAGTTCTGGAGGAGCCAGTACAATTACTCAACAGTTAGCCAAAATGTTGTTTACAGAAAAACCAAGCTCAAGTTTTGCACAACGAGTAATTCAAAAATTAAAAGAATGGATCATCGCAGTTCGTCTAGAAAAACAATACACTAAGCAAGAAATTATAGCGATGTATTTGAATAAATTTAGTTTTCTTAATGGCGCATTTGGAATTAAAGCTGCCTCTGAAATTTATTTTGGAAAAGGGCAAGATGAATTAGAATTGCAGGAAGCTGCCATGTTAGTGGGAATGTTAAAAAATCCATCTTTATTTAATCCTGTTCGTTTCCCTGACACCACCTTGCATCGAAGGATGGTAGTACTCAAGCAAATGCAAAAAAATGATATGCTTACTCAAAGTCAATATGATTCTTTGAGAAATGTGCCACTTGGTATGGGGAGTTTTAAACGAAAAACTCATGATGATGGATTAGCTCCATATTTTAGAATGCACCTTCGGGAAGAATTAAAAAGGACTCTGGCTAACGAAACCAAAGCAAAATTTAAATCAAATGGAGAAGCATACAATCTCTATGAAGATGGATTAAAAATATACACTACAATTGATCCTGTGATGCAAAAACATGCAGAGGAAGCGATGTTAGAGCATATGAAAAAACAACAAAAAACATTTTGGAAAAGATGGAAAGGAAAAGACCCTTGGACTTACAAAGATCCCTCAGATGATCGAGAGCGGAAAGAAATTAAAGCAGAATTAGCTAGCCGACAACGGTCACTTACCAAAATAATTAGAGGTAGTGATCGATACGAAACGCTTCGAGTGAAACACTTAAATCCTGTCATCGCTAAAATTAGCAATGGAATTGATGGATACGTTTTGCGTGATTTCGATATCGATCGAATGCTTTCTGAAGACAAAAAAAAGGGTGTAATTGCACGATTAGTTTCACGAAAAATTGTTCCTTCAGAGAGAGCTATAAAGTACCGCAAGATAATGAATAGCGCCGATTGGAAAATACTGAAAATAACTTGGAACAAATTTCAAAAAGAGGTTAAAGAGGAATTTTCGAAACCTGCTTCAATGACTGTTTTTGCGTACACTCCAGAAATGGAAAAGGATACGATCATGACTCCACTTGACTCAATTAAGTACCATCGAATGTTCTTGCAATTTGGTTCTATGTCTGTCAACCCATTGACAGGGCATGTCAAAACTTGGATAGGAGGAATCAACCACAAATATTTCCAGTACGATCACGTTACTTCTGAACGTCAAGTTGGTTCTACTTTCAAACCATTTATATATGCGACTGCGATTAACGAAATGGGAATATCTCCTTGTCAAAAAATTGCTGATATTCCTTATACAATACATGTAGGCGAAGGTGACTTTATTTTAAATGAAGATTGGACACCTAAAAATGCAGGTGAATACACCGGTGACGATTTCACCTTAATTAAAGGCTTAAAATGGTCACAAAATACCATCTCAGTAAACTTGATGAAACAAATGGGTAGCACCAAATTAGTACGGCAACTAGTTCATGAAATGGGTTTAGATAAAAATAAAAAACGGTCCAATGGAATGTACAGAGTTCCGCGAGTTCCTTCTATTTGCCTAGGGGCAACTGATCTAGAAGTTTTTGAAATGACAGGTGCTTACACTACATTTGCCAACAATGGACTGTACAATAAACCTATTTTCATTTCAAAAATTGAAGATAAAAATGGGAAAGTAATCTATGAAGAAACTGCTTTGGAGAACTCAGCCATCAAATCACAAGCAAACTATGTAATGCTTCACATGCTCAAGGAAGTAATGAATCAAGGGCAAGCTGACTTTAGAGGTTTAAAAAGCGAAATTGGTGGAAAAACAGGTACAACCAATGATTATGTTGATGGTTGGTTTATGGGATTAACACCTGACCTGGTAGTTGGAACATGGGTTGGTGGAGAAGATCGATGGGTTAGGTTTTTATCCATTCGAGATGGAGCAGGAGCAAAAATGGCTAGACCATTTTTTGCCAACTTTATTAGAAAACTAGAAGAAGATGAAAATGCTAACTACGATGTAAATGCTCGATTCTATCGACCGAAAGGAGACTTGGGTATTGAATTAGACTGTAATGTTTACGAGGGTGATATTAGTCCATTTGGTCCTGAGGGCGATAATGAATCATTTGGTGATCAAGAATTAGAAGAAGAGGGTTTTGGTGATGAATCTGAGAATGAAGGTTTTGATGGTTAAATTTCAAAATTAAAATGAATAAAGATGCCACTCATTTACACATTATAATGAGTGGCATTTTTTATTCATTTTGTGAATCAATACATTTATATTTTTCTAAAAAAATGAATCAAAACGAAGTACATGGTTTTCAAAAGTACCTCACGCCAAAATGGGGTTTATTGTTATTAAGTTTGATTTATTTCAGTCTTCAAATTCCTTTTATCAAAGCTGATCCAGACATCCAAATTTCTTGGAGCCGTGGCGCGAATACTGATGAAGGATTACACGCCTCACAAATTCGAAACCTTATCAATCATGGAAACCTAGGCCTTCAGGAATCTGATAATTTCATTAAAACTCCTTTGTTTGGAGCATTTCTTTTTACTCCAATTGCTTTATTTGGCTCCTCACTTTCTGTAGCGAGGTGGGCAGTAATTATTCCTTTCTTCCTTTTAGTTTTTTGGGTAAGTTGGAAAAATCAATATCAAATAAAACTATTATTATTTTTTATTCCTATGGTATTTTTAGAATATCATATTTTCACTTTTTCGCATTTTAGTCTATCGGAAATTCCAAGCACGATTTTTATTTTCTCTGCAATTTTACTTTTTGCCCAACCTCTAAAAAAAGATAAAATCAAAACCAGAGCCATTGGAATCGCACTTCTTTTTTCTTTAGCTTATCTATTTAAAATTCAATTCTTATACATCATTCCTATTCTTCCTATTTTATTATTGGTTTACTTCCTCAAAAAGAGAGATCGAAATAATATCCATGTAAAAACAATGTTTTGGTCTTCCCTTTTCATGGTATTAATTTTCTTGATTTATATACTTGCTTGGTATTTACCAAATCAAGAATTTTATAATTATGTGATGAAAAATCAAACAACTAATCGATTTGCGTATTATTCCGACCTTCCAGATCATTTGCGTTGGATCAACTCAAATATCCTTTTAGAAAAAAAACTTAAACCAGTCACAATTTGTTTTTATTTTCTATTCCCAGTAGGAGTATTTTTATTTTTTCGTAAAGTGTCGACTTTTTACAAAAAAATATTCTTTGGATTAAGCATTTGGTTACTTCTAGAGTCTCACAAATTAACCATGATGTATTTACCAACTCGATATTTGATAAGTCTTATTTTTTGTTTAGCAGCCATTAACTCGTTGGTCGTTTTTGAAATATTCCGTCTTCTACTTTTAGATAAAAAATACTACAAATGGATTTTCATACCAGGCCTAATCTATACAATTGCAATAATTTTCAATTTAATTAATTATCAAAATTCTTTTGAACGAAGAACATTTGAAATTAGAAAGATAAATCAATACCTAGGTAAGTTTGAATATGAAAATAGACCGATTATTGGTGCATGGGCACCATCTCTAACTTGGAAAACGAAAGCGAAAACTTATCCTATCTGGGGAGAATATTTTAATGACAAAAATATTTTAACCAAACAAAAACCTGCTATTATTATTTCAGAATTAGATGAATCCGACTCCAGTCAAGCATACCAAGCTCAAGAAATCCAAATCGATGAATATGCAGATTCAATCCGTTACTTTCAAATTCATAATTTTAAACTTAAAATACTTTGGATGAAAAATGATTAAGCGAAGTTTCATAAATTTTCAGTCTGCCATTTCTTCGAATAATTAAAAGGATTCAGCTATTTTTGCAAATCCTTTTTCAGGTGTTTTACAAAAAATCATAAGTTAAAGAATCAAACTCGTATGCAGAAAATGATAAAAAAATATTGTTTCTATATCCTTTTAGGAGCTACCTTATTTTCCCAATGTATTCCTGTGCAAGAGGAAATTTTGACTGAAGTTAATTTTGATTTATCAAAACCAGAATTTCAACGCGTTTATGATTTGCAAGATCGACAAGAAATTGACAGTTTAGTAGCTTATTTCGATCACAAAGATCCAACATATCGCTATGCTGCTGCGATGGCTTTTGCCTCCATCAAAGATAGTTCGATTGTAAATAGTCTTGCCAAACTATTGTCAGATGACATTGAAGAAGTTAGAACTGCCGCCGCATATGCTATTGGGCAAATCGGTTCTCCCAAGGGAGAGAAATGGCTACTTAAAGCTTTCCAAGAACAAGACAGCTTTGATGTTCATATTCATTTCTATTCCTCAATTTTAGAGGCAGTTGGTAAATGTGGCAAACTTGAAACATTAGAATTTCTTAGTATCGCACCTGACTTTTTAAATACTGACACACTTCTACTCGAAGGAATGGCTAAAGGAATTTACAACTTTGGATTAAGAAAAATGACTCGTAAAAATGGAACAAATCGAATGGTTAATTTCTTGACTGATAAAAATTACCCCCCCAATGTTCGGATGATGGCTGCAAATTATCTATACCGATTTCGAGTTCCAATTGATACTTTTATTCCATCTCTTATAGAAGTTCTTTATGTCGAAAAAGATACTCGAGTAAAAATGCCTTTAATCCTTGCTTTAGGAAGAACAAAATCTCCTCAGGTACTCGAAACACTTCTAGAATTACTAAATCGAGAACGAAATTATCAAGTGACTTGCAATATCATTAATGCTCTTGGAAATTATGAATATTGGAAAGTTATTACTCCTATCATTCCTTTACTTCAAAATAAAAACATTCACATTGCTACCACCGCTGCTAATTACTTTTTGAATCATGGAGTTGAGAATGCGGCTCCTCGATATCGGCAATTAGCTCGTCGAAATGATACATTAGATTGGCATGTAAGATCAACACTTTACCAAGCTGCAAACCGACATTTAAACATTTATTCGCAAGGCACTCGACTGGCACTTCAATATGAATTAAAAGATTTTTTCAAGAATGCAACTAGTGTTTATCAAAAAGCTGCCGCATTAAAAGGGCTTGGTGAATACGGTTTAAATTATAAAGATATTTATGAATTAGGTTTTAAAAGTAATAAACCAGTAGTTCGAACGGCAACCGTGGAAGCCTTGGCAAGTATCGTTAAAAATAAAAACTTTAATACTACTTTCGGTATTAGAAAAACTCAAGTAAAAAAACAACTAGGAGCCTACTTCCAAGAGGCATTGGTTAAAGGTGATGCTGCAATGAAAGCTGTTGCAGCTGGGGTAATTAGAATTCCTGATCTAGATTTCAGAACAGTTTACGATACCTTGGACTTTTTACAAATCGCAAAAAATAGTCTAGAAATTCCAAAAGAAACAGAAACACTCTACGAAATTCAAAAAACGATCGATTTCTTTAATGGAAAAACTACTACAGAAATAGTTAAACCAACTTTTAACCATGCTATTGATTGGAGAATATTTAATACAATTGATCATGACTCGAAAGTGGAAATCAAAACTGAAAAAGGATCTATTATTTTAAAATTATTTCCAGACGCTGCACCAGGCTCAGTTGCCAATTTTGTAGCTTTGGCAAAGAGTGGTTTTTATGATGGCAAGACATTCCATCGAGTCATTCCTAGTTTTGTAGCTCAAGGTGGATGCCCTAGAGGTGATGGCTATGGATCGTTGGACTATACTATTCGCTCCGAGTTAACCCCCTTAAACTATGATGATGAAGGTTATGTTGGAATGGCTTCTGCCGGAAATCATACCGAGGGGACACAATGGTTTATTACATTTGCACCTGCTCCTCACCTAGATGGACGATATACTATTTTTGCAAAAGTAGTAGATGGAATGAATGTAGTTCACCAATTAACTGTAGGTGAAAAAATGCAGCAAGTGCAGATAGTGGAATAGATTCACAAAACTTTCTCTTTCCAGAAAAAGGGATTTCTTTGACTTTTGAACAAAGATTAAGCAACTATATTAAAAAAAGAAATTAATGAAAAGTACTCCTCTTACTAAAAAGCACATTGACTTAGGTGCTAGAATGGCAGAATTTGCTGGTTATAATATGCCGATTTCTTATGCTGGCATCAAAGATGAACATCATGCTGTTCGCAATAGTGTTGGTGTTTTTGATGTTTCTCATATGGGTGAATTTTTGATCAAAGGAAATGGTTCTACCGAGTTGATTCAAAAAGTAACCTCTAATAATGTAACTAAACTATCTCCTGGTGAAGCTCAATATTCTTGTTTACCAAATCACAATGGAGGAATTGTAGATGACCTACTGGTTTACAGATTGGAGGATGAAGATGACGCTCCTTCTTACATGTTGGTGGTAAATGCCTCTAATATTGAAAAAGATTGGAATTGGATTAAAGGTCATAATGATGCAAATGTTTCTATGGAAAATATTTCCGATCAATGTGGTCTTTTAGCCGTTCAAGGACCAAAAGCAGTTGAGGTGTTGCAGACTTTGACAAAAATAGAATTAAATAATATCAAGTATTATAATTTCAAAATTGGAGAAATTTCGGGTATAAAAGATGTTATCCTTTCTGCTACAGGCTATACTGGCTCCGGGGGGTTTGAATTATATGTAAACAATGAAAACTTGGCTGAACTTTGGGATGCTGTGATGAACGCTGGAAAATCTTTTAATATACAACCAACTGGCTTGGGAGCCAGAGACACATTAAGGTTAGAAATGGGATTTTGCCTTTATGGAAATGATATTGATGATAAAACTTCTCCAATAGAAGCAGGCTTAAGCTGGATTACTAAAGTTAAGAAAGGAGACTTCAATTCTCAGTCTATTTTTGCAAAACACAAAACAGAAGGTGTTTATAAAAAACTGGTTGGATTCATTGTAGAGGATCGACGAGTTCCTCGACAAGGATATGTAATAGAGAACAGTAATGAAAATGTAATTGGAACAGTAACTTCCGGAACTCAATCTCCCTCATTGGGAATTCCCATAGGGATGGGTTATGTTAAAACCGAATTTGCAAAAGAAGGAACAGAAATTTTAATTGTAGCAGGAAAGAAAAAATTGAATGCAAAAGTAGTTAAACTCCCATTCTATAAGAAAGATTAATTTTGGCTGGTTCATAAATAATGGGTTTGACAGAATGATTCTGTCAAACCCATTATTTATTTTAAAGAAAAAATTTAATTCAGAACACCAACTTTACATATTGAAAATTCATTAACAACAATTATAGTTTTAAAATCAAATCTTTAATCATTCTCTCTTCTACTTCACAATTACTAAGCAGCGCTTTCTCCAACTTCGCTTTATCAACTTTTACTATAGTATTTTTTTTAGCACACTTTATAGCTTTCTCAAATGTTGTTCCTGCTTTTTCAACTAGAGCAGTTATAGCTTCAATATTTCCTTCGATTTGTAAGCCTTTAATCTCTTGATTAATTTTCACTACTGGTTGTATGCAATTACAAATATTATTAGTCGATTCATCACTTGGAGCATTCTCATCTCCAGTACATTTTATAAAAATAAAAATAAGGCTGAAAATAAAAATAATATTTTTTAAATAATTCATCTGCTTGTTTTTTAATATTAGCATTTTAGTCTATTCCGAAAGTAAAAAAATATTCATCAAAAGTAAAATCCAAAATAATTTGTTGCCTTAAATATATACGTTTCCAATTATTTCAATTTTCCTTCTTTGAACCAATCCTTTAAAATCTCTTCAGCAATTTTTCCTTGAGGCGTATAATCAGCAGCTCGAAACCTAGCTCGTCTCATTTGCCCTTCTCCTCTATAGTCCGGGTACCACTTCCAAAGGAAACCTCCCCCCCACCATTCCTCCTTCCAAAAAACTTCAAAGAGGGCAGAAATTGCATTCGCTTGTGCCTTTTGGTTCACTGGAATCTCTGTTCGTCGATTTTCTAGTTCCCAATTTTTATATGCGCACCCATCAACACTCATATATCCATATTCTGTAAAAACTATTGGCTTGCCTATCTTACGATAAAATTTTCGCAACTCTCTAACTGTAGGTTGCCATGCTTTTTTTAGTTCCCTAATACTAGGAGTCTTTGATTCCACCAAAGGAAAATAAGTGTCAATTCCGACATAATCCAACTCATCCCAAAATGAAACCATTTGATAGGCATCCCAATTAGAAGCATAAGTCAACTTTCCCTCATAGATTTTTTTGATATCTCTGATTAAACCACTCCAATATTCTTTTCGTTTTATAACCGATTGTTTCACCTCCGTTCCTATACAAAAAACATCAACATTTAAGGAATCTGCTATTTTTGCATAAGTCAATATATACTCTGTATAATCTGTTTCCCACTTTATCCAATCCTCCTCGTTATCAAAGTCTAGATTCCCAATCCAACTTCCATGTATCCACACGTGTGGTTTGAGAAGAACTTTGATATCACTTTCTTTTGCTAGTCGGATCGTTTCGATTGTTCCCTCTGTTCGCTCACCCCACCATTGACGACTAGTATTATACCTAATCGTAGGACTATCATTCGGTGAAAATCCAAACGGCATTACTGCTATCCAATCTGCACCAACAGCCTTTATCTGCACCATAGGATTATCTGAAAAAGGATTGGATGGAGCGACGAAACTAAGTCCCTTCATTTTCTCAGTTGGTAATTTCAAAGATGCCAAACTCATTTTTTCTGAAGGAGTACTACAACAAAAATTAAAACAGCAAATTATAATTAATAGTGAAAATATTCTCATTTAAAAAAATTTAATTGATGGCTTTTAATACACAAAGAATACATTTGGATCAGGACAATTTTTCGAAAATTCAGATAAATACTTGTCACTTGTCACTCCTGGAAAATCTCCCTCCTTACCCATCATATCTTTGATAATTTGAAAATGCAAATGAGGAACCCATCCACCATTTTCATGTCGATTTCCCACGGAGGTAAAAAATTCACCTTTCTTGATGAGCATTCCTTTCTCCAAATTTTCCAGTGAAGCGAAACTTAAATGTCCGTATAAGGAATAAAAAACAATACCCTCTAACTCATGTTCCAAAATAATTGTAGCACCATAATCCAAAAATAAGTCATTGTATTGAAAACTATGAACCTTTCCATCAAGTGGTGAATAAATTTCTGTTCCTACTTCTGACCACCAATCTATCCCTAGATGTATATTTCGATTTTCAGCTTCACTTTTATATTTATTACTCTGTTGATAAAGAACTCTTTTTTCTAGATATCCACCAATTCCTACTTTCGCCCCTTTTTTCTTTAATTCATTTTGAATGTACAAATCTAATCCATCATAAGTTTGTATAGCATTTAAATCTAAATCAGATGCATTAACATTTAGATCGATTTTACAAAAATCTTCTTTTTGGAAGGATTTTCCTAAAATTGGATAGAGGTCACGCTGGTATTTTTTTAATAAACTTATTATCATTACTTTTAATTAAAATTATTTAATCATCAACAAAAACTTATTTTCATTGATGATTTTTTAAAAAAACACACTATTGATAAATCAATTTAAAATTTATTTTAATGATCACCTAACCAAAGGGTATTTTACAGTGCTTATTTTACTGATAATACAACAAATTGCTAAAATAATTAACTTTTATACAAAATTTATTATAAACTACTGATTTATTTGCAACAATAGTCAAATTGAACGTATATTTGTATTGTCAACATTAAAGAATGAGGGCAATTATCAGAAAGAATATTTTATAAAAAAGTATAAAACTATTCATAAAAATCTAATATACTGTAAGGTGATGAAATTAGGCAGCCATGCCCTCTTGTCTCGGGGGTGAAGAATTTGAAATAAATCCGAAAGGACTAATCACTTCGTGAAGGTTCGAATCCTTCTCTTACAGCATTTTTATTCCTATTTTATAAAAATTGAAAAAGCCCTTGGTAATTAAATTTACCAAGGGCTTTGTTCGAAGACAAAAATGTATTTCACTTTTGATATTAAATTTACATTAAGTGTACTTTGGAAATCTTTGACTAAAAAAAGAATGCAACCCCTTTTCTCTTAATTTCACATAATTAAAGTCAAAACAATTTGTAAAAATTAAAAAATAGTCGAAACAGAAAGGGGATGCATCTTTATAGATTGATGAGTTTTTAACCATTAGTATTACGACTATTGTTACTCAAACGCTGCCTTCCCCCTTAATTTTATTAATCCTTGTAGCTCGCCACCAATTCTTTTAATTCTTGTAAGTACTCTTGCTTCTTTGATTCTCTTCTTGCTAAGGTTGTTTCCGTAAAGTAATTATGACCTCCAATAAATCCTACTTGTAAGCGATTCCAAGATTCTTTGTCCAGAATTACTTTATATTCTTTGAACTCTTCAAACAGAGTATTGCCTATTTTATAAAAATCATTTCGACCCAAATAATCCAAATCTGCATCACAAATAATTTTTTCTAATAAACTTTTAGGCGCCTGGGGAATCTTGGTCGCCATAATCATACCGCAAATTATTTCAACATCATCTTTATTATAGCCAAATTGAGGTAAACTCTTCTTAGCTATTTCACAGCCCTTTTCTTCATGGTTTGTGTAAGTTTCTGTAAATCCACAATCATGAAAGAGTGCTGCAGTTTTGAGCAACTTAGTTTCTCTTTTGGAGATATTTTCCTCTTCGCAAAGTTCGCTAGTTATTTTTAATACATCAAGGGTATGATGCACCCCATGATAAGTGAGTTTACTCGTCAACTCGCTTTCCATTTTCCTTAAAATAAATAATTTAGCAGCTTTGTAATCCATACTAGTGTTCAGAAAATAAAATAACAACCCTACCAATCCTAAATTAATTATTATTTGAAAATAAAACTGGAACCATGGGCTTAATCAAAAAAGAAAACCAAAAAAATGAAAAAGTGTTCATTCTTCCAATTTTCAGTTTTCTTTTCATTATAGACTATTGCTTATTTTCAGCTTTCTTTTCTACCTCTTGCTCTGCCAATAACATTACTCCTGAAGCCATAAACTTAAGCTCCTCTTTAGGTTCTGTTATCTTTGCGATTTCTTCTTTTGATGCACCTCCATCTTCTGCCAAGTGTTGCAATTCATCTACTGGGGTAATTTCTCGAAATGCTTTCCCTTCCATTACTACTTTTCGACCCTCACAATCCTTTGGTAAGAAAAAACCATAATCCTTAAATTTTACAAACATCTCCCGCCCATCATCAGAAACAATATTTACCCAACATCCTTTTTTCTTACAAACACTTTCTACCGTTCCAGTAACTTTTGTCTCCATTGAATCTAACTGATCCATTTTATTCAACAAGTCTGTGAATGTTAGTGCATCGTTTGAAGTAAGTTCTTCTCCAAAAATTTGATCTGTAGCTTTTTCCTCTACTACTTGTTCTGCTGATTTAGGTTCTTCACCGCAAGCCGAAAAAATAAAAATAGTAGTCATTAAAAATAAAAAATTCTTAAACATTTTCCTGAGTTTTAAATTAAAAAAAGGTTTTCAATTAAATCCTGTTTATATAATTCAACCTAAAGTTGAATTTTACTCCTCCATTGATCTTTTTAAATTTCAACTTTAGGCTACCCACAGGATGCTTTTAAAGGCAATAAAAAGTATTGTGCATTAAAATCGGTTTTGATAAAAATCAATTAAAAGTAAAGATAAACAATTCTTTGCCTCTTATATTTTTTTGAAATAAAAAAAATTAAACAATATTAAACCTAAAAATAAGTTAATTATATTCATTTCTATTCTTAGTGATCTTCTTTTAATCAAAAGACTATTAACTACAAAAAGAATATAACTTCACTAGCTAAAAAAGAGTATTAAACATAAGGAAAATTTACAATACATAATTTTATTTTTGGTTCAACCTACATCCACCTGCAGTATTGCAGGTATAAACCCAAAGGCATGAGACGATTAAATTGTATTGTAGTGATAATTTCTATCGCTTCTTTTCAGACTTCAACAGCACAATGTATCAAAGGAAATTGTTTTAACGGCACAGGTACTTTTATGTACTCTAGTGGCGCTAAATATATTGGTGCTTTTAAAGGTGGTAAGATGCATGGTGATGGAGCACTTTATTTCAGCAATGGAAATAAATATTTTGGCCAATGGGAAGAACAGTACCGAGAAGGAAAAGGGAAAATGATTTATGCCAATGGAGATATTTATAGAGGTAACTTTAAAAGAGGCAAAATGAACGGTAAGGGTAGTATGGAGTATAGAAACGGAAGTCAATATGAAGGAAATTGGTCTGAAGATATTATATCAGGAAAAGGAGTATTTTTCTTTACTGATGGAAAAAAATATATCGGTAATTTTCAAAACGAAAAAATGCATGGTGAAGGAATAATGATTTACCAAGACCAATCTAGATTTATTGGTGCTTGGAAAAATAACCAGCGAGATGGTCATGGAACTTTGATAAAAGCTAATGGAAGTACTATTGTTGGTGTATGGGCAAATGATAATTTCCTAGATGATAAAAATGAAGAAATTTCAATTCTTGCTCAAAATGAAAACTATAATCAAACAACATCAACTTCTAATTTCCCGTCTAACTCAAAACCTAGTTCGAATAATAAACCTCTTCGTGATTGTAATATATCAAATTGTATGAATGGCCGCGGAAAATTTACCTATTCAGATGGAAGTCGGTATGTGGGTACTTTCAAAAATAGATATCCTCATGGCGAAGGAACTTGTTTTTATTCCAATGGCGATAAATATGTAGGTGGTTGGGAAAATCATGCTCCTCATGGCGAAGGAATTATGTATTATAAATACGGACGAGTACTTGGAGCAGTTTGGAATAATGGAAATGTTATCAAAGAGTTAGGAAGCGGAGATACGCCTATCAGAAATGAATATGTAGAAATAGATCAAAGTCCCAATGTGAAAATTTGGGCTGTTATTGTTGGAGTTGCGAGGTATCAACACATGCCTGTTTTGAAATATACAGATGATGATGCTTATCACACTTATGCTTTTCTGAAAAGTCCAGAAGGTGGTGCACTACCCGACAGCCAAATTAGAGTTTTGATTGACGAAGATGCGACTCGTGGAAATATTTTACGAACGATGCGAAACGTTTTTCTTAGAGCTGATGAAAATGATGTAGTAATTTTATATTTTTCAGGTCATGGATTACCTGGTTCATTTTTGCCAGTAGACTTTGATGGATTTAATAATAAAGTAAAACATGAAGATGTCAAAAATATCTTTAAAGCATCAAAAGCAAAACATAAACTTTGCCTAGCAGACGCATGCCACTCAGGAACCCTAACTGCTATGCGATCAATACCACTCGAAAATACTTTGAAAAAATTTTATTCAGCCTTTGATAATTCTACTGGCGGAACAGCATTATTGATGTCATCAAAAGGAGAGGAATATTCCTTAGAGGACCAAGGATTACGCCAAGGAATCTTTAGCCACTTCTTAATCAGAGGTTTAAAAGGTGAAGCAGATAAAAATAAAAATAAAATTATAACGGTTCAAGAACTGTATGATTTCGTATTCAAGAAAGTTAGAAATTACACAGGCAATGCACAATCACCAACTTTAACTGGAGTGTATGATTCAAGAATGCCCGTCTCCGTTATTCGGTAAAATATTGACAGTTGGCCATTATTCACTAATAGGTTAATTAAAGAAGCTGTTGTCAGAATTGGTTTTCCCAGAAGAGGGGAAATTAGTTTTTTTTGTAATCAGTCGTCTAGGGAAATTGGACGGCTGATTTTTTATTTAATATTGATTTAAGTAAATCTAATCAAACTCTTGCTCTTAATTCATTATTCCCTTTAATTATTATATTTGCCTCGTTGAATTTTCATCAAAAAACTTCAAGCAAATGATGAGCATCTTGCAAAATATACTTTTTGGAATCATTGCCTTAGCTGCAAGCATTGTTGTCGTTTCGTTTTTCCTTCCAGAAAAATATACAGTTGAAAAATCTATCCACATCAACGCTCCGGTAAGTATTGTTTTTCAACAAATTAATGATTTGAAAAACTGGGGAAATTGGTCATTTTTTGCAAACCTTGATCCAGCTTGGAAAACAGATTTTGGTAATTGGACTATCGGTAAAGATGCCGGACTTCGTTGGAGAAGTGAAAAATTAGGAAATGGTCAATTAAAAATAATTGAAAGTAATTCTAACAAAAAAATACTCGTTCATTTCGATTATGATGAACCTGGTAAAGGAGGCAATGCTCTTTATCTTTTCACACAACAAGACGATGGAACTACCGCAACTTTCCGATTAGAATTTCCTGTTCCATTAACTCCCCAAGAAAAATTTAAAAATATTTTGTTTGAAAAGGATAATAGTGAACCTCAATTTGAATATAGTTTAAAACATCTCAAAGAAGTAAGCGAGCGAAAATTTAAAGAAAAATTGGATAACGGTTAAAGTTTCCAAAATTAAGTTAACTAAAATAAATAATGCGCCAAAAATCTCTTCTTTTGCATCTTATTTATAATTGAGTCAAACGAATTGATTATTTTAATTTTGAAAAAAAGTCGTTGAAATGAATTACAAAAAAAAATCAAATAAAAACTTATTATATCTCTATAAATATGTTTCATTTGTGGCAGGATGGTTGTTTTTATTAACTTCTTGTGCCTCTGACTCTAGTTCTAATTACCGACCACCTATGTCTGGAGCAATAGGAAAAACTAGTGAAATTGTAGTCGTAGCAGATGACAATGTTTGGGAAGGAATGGCAGGTGATTCTATGCGCTATTATTTTGAATCTGCTTATCTACTTTTGCCACAGCCTGAGCCAATGTTTGACCTTCGGCATTTAACACCAGAGCAATTGAAAAATGATCGAATGCTTAGAGACTTAAGAACCTTTGTCTTTTTAGGAAACTTCCAAGACGAACATTCTGAGACTAATAAAATCATTCAAAAAGACCTAGGTCCAGAAAAAATTGAAAGAGCCAAAACAGATACTAAATTTCATACTGTTGTAGGTCATAATAAATGGGCAAGAGGACAATTAGTTACCTTTATCTTTGGAAATTCACAACAAGCTCTATCAGAAAACATCAAATCGAGCTTCCCTAAAATCGCCAAACGTGTTCATGATTTTGATCAATCTCAGATTGGAAATTATGTTTATTTCAAAGGTCGAAACATAGCTATTGAAAAAACAATAAAAGAAAAAATGGGTGCAGAGATGAATATTCCACAAGAATATTTTGTGGCCATTAATGAAGAAAATACTATCTGGCTTCGAAAAGAATCAACAAAATTAAGTGCCAACATTTTTATTCATAAATTGCCTTATACTAGTCAATCTCAATTTACCCAAGAAGGAATTCGTAGCATTCGAGACTCCCTTGGAAAAAAATATGTCACAACTGAAGTTACAGGTGCATATATGCGAACAAACGACGTTGATTTACCTATGTTTGCCATTCCTATGGAACTTCATGGAAATTATGCCGTAGAAGTTCGTGGCGTTTGGGATTTGGTAAATGATTTTATGGGTGGCCCCTTCATTGGTTATCTGATTCACGATAAAGCGGACAACCAATTACTTTACATCGAAGGTTTTATTCATGCACCATCTACAACCAAACGAAAGTTCATGGAGCGAATCGAACATATTTTGCGGAATACTAAGTTTGGAAACAGTTCCACTACGACTACCAATTCTGAAAAATAATAGTTAAAAATCCGTTGATCAGGTATTTGATTTAATAAAATAATTAATCATACCTGATCAACAGATTACCTCATTTCCTCACTCACCACTATCGTCAAAGAAAAGGTATTATATCACCCTCCTTATTCCCCTAATAATATAAAATTGATACTCCGATCGAATTAATATATCTAAAAATGAAACTAGCTTACTTGAAATATTTTTGACGGAAGTTTCAGTTATATTTTTCCAAGAAAAATCCCCTTCAAATATTTGATAGAATAAGTAAAATGGTTCTTGAAAGAACTCATAATTAGTCCGTTTTTAATCTTTATTAACGAAACCTTTCTAGAGTTTTTTATTTTTATAGAATAAACAAAAAGAATATGTTACTTGGAATTATTAAAATAATAATAGACTATTATTAGTAACGTAACTATTTTTTTGAAAAAAAACCATTATTTAAAGAATACTCCTGCGAATATTCTAATTTTGTCTGCGAAAAGTAGATAGACTATAGTGATAAAAATATTAGGCTTTATCACCTTATAAAAAATTAGACATGCAAGAATCATTCGAAGTTACAGGAGGCATTTCACTCAAAGGAACCCTCACTCCCCAAGGAGCAAAAAACGAGGCGCTACAAGTTTTATGCGCTGTTCTTTTAACTAAAGAAAAAGTGACAATTAGCAATGTTCCAAATATTTTGGACGTCCGAAAATTGTTAAATTTATTGAAGGGGTTAGGTGTAAAGGTTAGTAAAACTAAGGCTAATACTCTCACCTTTCAAGCTGACGAAATCGACTTAGATTTTTATCATTCTGATGGATTTCAAAAAGACGCTAAGAAGATCAGAGGTTCCGTTATGTTGATAGCTCCTTTGCTAGCTCGATTTGGTAGAGCAAGCTTGCCAAAACCTGGTGGAGATAAAATTGGGCGGAGGAGATTAGATACTCACTTATTAGGTTTTCAAAAATTAGGAGCAAAATTTAAATACGAAGGTGAAAAATTTTTTCTCGAAGCTAAGAAGCTCAAAGGAACCTACCTACTCATGGATGAAATTTCAGTGACAGGAACTGCAAATGTTGTTATGGCTGCAGCATTAGCTAAAGGAACAACTACTATTTACAATGCTGCATGTGAACCATATTTGCAACAACTTTGTCGAATGCTTAATGAGATGGGAGCAAAAATATCAGGTATTGGGTCTAACCTTTTGACTGTAGAAGGAGTAGATGAGATGGGTGGTACGAAACATAGAATTTTACCTGATATGATTGAAATTGGAAGTTTTATAGGATTGGCTGCAATGACTCAATCTGAAATTACCATCAAAGATTGTCGTGTAGATCAATTGGGGAATACACTTTCTGTTTTCAAAAAGCTAGGAGTCAAGTTTAAAATTAAAGGTGACGATATTTTCATCCCAAAGCAAAAATCTTATACAATTCAAAGTTTTATTGATGGTTCTATCATGACAATATATGATGCACCTTGGCCTGGATTTACCCCTGATTTAATCTCAATTATTTTAGTGATGGCTACCCAAGCAAATGGAAGTGTTTTAATCCATCAAAAGATGTTTGAAAGTAGATTGTTCTTTGTTGATAAATTAATTGACATGGGCGCACAAATTATACTTTGCGATCCCCATCGAGCGACGGTAATTGGCTTGAATCGAAAATCTCAATTGCGAGGAATAGAAATGACTTCTCCCGATATTCGCGCTGGAGTTGCTCTTTTGATTGCGGCACTTTCTGCAGATGGAAAAAGTGTTATTCGAAATATTCACCAAATCGATCGTGGTTATGAAAACATTGATAAAAGGTTAAATGCAATTGGTGCAAAAATTAAAAGAGTAAAAAACTAATATAGAAATATACCCACGTTAAAGGTATTTTGAAATAAAATTTATGGATATATCTGTAATCATACCAGTTTATAACGAAGAGAAAAATATTCAAAATTTGTACCACCGGCTTTCGAAGGTTTTGCATGGTTTGGGTGTTAGTTACGAGTTGATTTTTGTCAATGATGGTAGTAAAGATGCTTCGATTGGTTTGATTAAAGTTTTGTCAAAGAAATATGAATCAGTTAAATATATTGATTTTAGTCGAAACTTTGGCCACCAAATTGCAGTAACTGCGGGACTAGACAAAACTAGTGGTGATGCGGTTGTTATCATTGATGCAGACCTGCAAGATCCTCCAGAATTAATTATAGAAATGTATCAAAAGCGATTGGAAGGTTTCGAAGTAATTTATGCAAAAAGGAAAAATCGGAGAGGTGAGAATTTTTTAAAACTTTTAACTGCTAGTGTTTTTTATCGTCTTTTAGCAAAAATGACCTCCATCTCTATTCCAGTTGATACTGGTGATTTTAGAATGATTGATAATAAGATAGTAGAAGTTTTAAGAGAGATGCCTGAGAAAAACAAATACTTACGTGGGCAAATTTCTTGGATTGGCTTCAACCAAACCTTTGTCGAATATGAACGTCAAGAGCGCCAAGCAGGAGCTACTGGATACACTTATCGAAAAATGTTACACTTCGCTTTAGATGGGATCACTGCCTTTTCTGACGTGCCATTAAAGATTGTAACTTACTTCGGGTTTATAGTCTCAGTCATAGCATTCTTCGTTGCTATTTATGCCTTACTAGCAAAATTTGTTTGGGAAAATTCAGTTCCAGGTTGGACATCTTTAATGATTGCTATTTTATTTATTGGAGGAATACAAATGATTGCAATTGGTATTATTGGCGAATATTTAAGTCGCATGAATCATAATATTCGAAATCGCCCCCTTTATATTATTCGAGAATCGAATATTAAAGAAAAATAATTATTCAAAACTTAACGGTTATAACCTTAACAATTCTGCAGAAAAAATAAGTGGAATAACCTTTGTATTATGCCTTACTAGGAAGTAATAAATAGGCTTTTTTAGTTTCTTTCCAAATTGAAGTAATCCAATATTAATCTATAAAAATGACTTTTTTCACTTGTGAAAAACTGAGTATCAATTATTTACAATAAAAGTCATATAAATAAATTTTACAAAAATCCACTCCATGAAACGAGTAAGACAAATTCTTATTGCTGAAGATAATCTAGCTGATATAGAGTTAATAAAATCTGCATTTGACGAAATTAATCTCTTTGCTGAAATTATTATTGTTAAGGATGGACAAGCTTTGTTGGATTTTTTCGAGAATGATAATATTGAAAAATTAGCCTTAGTTCTTTTAGATCTTAATTTACCTAAAATTGATGGTATGGATATTCTAAAGAAATTTTATACTGATAAAGTTTTGAAAAAAATTCCAATTGTAGTTTTTACCTCTTCAAATGATTATGATAAAATTATTACTTGTTACGAATATGGAGCAAATGCTTGCATCAAGAAACCTGATGATATAAGTGAATTTAGTAAAACCATTAGAGCTACAACTAATTTTTGGCTAGAAGTAAATGTTCTACCTAGCTTTAATGCAGTAACTTTATAAATTATAAAATAGACCTTAAAAAAATAAAAGGGTTGTTAGTTAATCTAACAACTCTTTTATTTTTTAAGGAAATTAATATTTCTTTTTAGTCCTTCAAACTTTGTTCTTTTCACCGCTGACTTTCTGAAAACTTTTTGAAAAACATCTTTGGTAATTTCTTCCCAATCTTCTTTTTTCATTTTTAACAAATCAGGGTGTGGCTCAAATTCGGATTCATTGTGTTTCTTTGAAAAACGATTCCATGGGCATACATCTTGACAAATATCGCAACCAAACATCCAATTCTCAAATTTATCTTGATAACTTTCTGGGATGGATTCTTTCAATTCAATCGTAAAATAGGATATACATTTGCTCCCGTCTAAAATGTATCCTTTAGGTGAAATAGCTTCTGTAGGGCAAGCTTCAATACAACGAGTGCAACGTCCACAATAATCTTTTATCGGTCCATCTAATTCCAATTCTAGATCTATAATCAATTCTGCTAAAAAAAAAAAAGAACCTCGCTTTGGATGAATCAATAAAGTATTCTTCCCTACCCATCCGAGTCCACTTCTCTTCGCCCAGTCTCTCTCTAGAACTGGAGCAGAATCAACGAAACACCTTCCACCAACTTCTCCAATTTCGGTACTAATAACTTCTAGAAATGCTTTTAATTTATCCTTAATTACAAAATGGTAATCCTTACCATAAGCGTATTTAGCTAATCTTGGTGCCAATGGATCTTCTTGTTGTTTATCCGGGAAGTAATTATACAATAGGGTAATTACTGATTTTGCTCCTTCAACAAGTTTAGTTGGATCAGTTCTTTTTTCAAAATGATTTTCCATGTATTGCATCTTTCCATGCATTCCATTCTTCAACCACTCTTCCAAATTTCGAGATTCCTCTTCCATTTTCTCAGCCTTGGCTATGCCTACGAATTCAAAGCCCAATTTATAGGCAGTTTCTTTCACCAGCTTAGTGCGACTTTGAATATTCATTTTAAAAAATCTATTTTGAGTTCATTCTTTGAATCCAAAAGTAATTGATATTTTGCAGAAAAATTATTTTCTTTTAAAAATTCGTTACCCGTTAAAACACGAATTAATATTAAAAAAAAATCGATTACACTTTGTCAAGAGATAAATTACATCAGATCATTTTCTGGGTTGCAGGAATCCTTCTTCTCTCCTACTCGACTATCCGAGCGGTTAAAATACCAATGACAATTGATGAAGCAACTACTTTTTTAGTTTATGTCCAAATTCCAATCAAAGATGTTTTCCTCAATAATCCAATCAATACAAATAATCATTTTTTAAATACACTATTAATTAGACTGAGCACTTGGATTTTGGGCGATTCAGATTTTGTAGTCCGACTACCGTCCTTACTTGGTCATTTCTTATACATTACTTTTTCGTTCAAATTACTTCGCGCTATTAGCAACCAAACAATTGTAATTGTTTGCGGAATTGTTTTATTACATCTTAATCCATACTTTATGGATTTTTTTGGATTGGCTCGTGGGTATAGTTTAAGTTGGGGATTCATGATGGCTAGTATGTATTACTTGTTCCGGTATATTCAAGAAAGAAAAAATAAACATATTCATTGGTCATTGGGTCTTGCAGGTCTTTCAGTTTACAGTATTCTGATCGCTCTAAATTATTTTTTAGCATTGATTGTTGCCTTTAATTTTATTTATATGCATGACTATTTGAATAATAAAATGGATACCACTTTTATTATTTATTTTTTGAAGAAAAATATTTCAGTCATTCTAACTAGTCTGATTTTGTTTGGACTATTAGCTTATCCTATTTCTAAGGTTCGAGCAAACAATGAATTCTATGGAGAAAAAGGAAGCTTCTATAATGATACTATCCTCTCTTTAATTAATCAAAGCCTATTTGGAAAGAAATATTTTGGAATAGATTTCCCTGATGTCCTTGCCGTAATTGCAATAATAGTTTATGTAAGTGTTATCATTTACACTACAGTTAAGATTTTATCAAGAAAAAATAACAGTACAATTACTGGAGGGCTAACATTCTGTATTTTATTTAGCATTTCCTGTTGGAGTACAATTGTACAGTTTTATCTATTGGAAACACCTTTCCTAGCTGGCCGTACAGCTTTGATTCTTTTTCCACTCTTTTCCATAATCCCAATTTTCTTCTTTAGCCTTCTAAGCAAGAAAAAATGGTTACAATTGGTAGTTTGCTCAATTCCATTTTTATCATATTCGTTTCATTTCTCAAAATGCGCTAATACTTTTACAGTACGAGAATGGTGGTTCGATACGAACACAAAAGATGTGATTACTTATTTTTTGGAAAATGAAAAACCTCAGAAACAAATTACCTTTGGAATCAAAGCCCTTAACTCTCCCTCATTTCATTATTATGAAAAAAACTGGAAAATAGAAGATCAAGTAGATATGGTAAGGTTGGAACAACTTTCAAAAAATGAATTCCTAGATTATTATTATATAGAAGAAAGTCAGATTTCCGAAATTAGCATTGAACAATATAAAATAATTCAAAAATTTGATTCTAGGGTTTTATTGAAATTAATAACCTCTATTCCTTTAAAAGAAAAATAGTTTATCATACAAGACTTTTCAGAACTCATAATTTTACAATATTTGCAACTTCGCATATTTCAACATGATGCGTCGTTCTGGACTTTCAATTCCTTGAAACATAATCGTTGCAACTCGGTTATCTACTGCACCATCAATACTAATCACTCGACCTTCACCAAATCTCAAATGCAATACTTTCATTCCTGTTTGAACTTTTGTAGGGGAATCAGGCCTAAAAGTACCTGGGTCAACTGCAAATTTTGGAGAGGCAACCGTACCTCTTCTTTTAAAATTCCCTTTAACTCCAGAAGTTACACGTTCCTCTCTATTGCTAGAACTTAGACTCATACTTCCTCCTACACTTAATGAGGTATCAAAATGCTGAGGAGAAATTTCATTTAAAAACCGACTGGGTTGGTCATTTCTTAGTTTTCCAAACTTATATCTTCCTCTGGCAAATGATAGTGTTAGATACTGTTCAGCCCTTGTAATTGCTACATAAAACAATCGACGTTCCTCATCCAAACCTTCTTTACTTTCCATCGACATAAATGATGGAAATAAATTTTCTTCTAAACCAACTACAAAAACTGATTTAAATTCTAACCCTTTAGCAGAGTGGACGGACATTAAGGTGACAAATTCAGTTTCCTCTGCTTGGGTATCCATGTCGGTATGCAATGCAATATTTTGCAAGTAACTAGTTAGGGTTTTGTCTGGCATAATTGCCTCATCAATAATTTCATCATTTTCAACAAATTCTTTTACTCCATCTAACAATGCATTCACATTTTCGATCCTACCTAACCCTTCCAAAGAATTATCCTTTTGCATCTCTGCTATTAAACCACTATTTTTCGCCACATGGATAGCCACTTCGTAAGCATTTGAACCTTCCGCCTTTCGAGTAAAATTCATAATAGCCTTTACAAAATTATTGATTGCAGTTGCAGCTCTAGCACTAACCTTTACTAATTGCAAGCATTCCCACATTGTTTTACCTGTTTCTCCAGCTAATGCAGAAATTTTGTCAATTGTTGTTTTACCTATACCTCGTCTAGGATAATTTAAAACTCTTTTAAGTGCTTCCTCATCCCGCTTATTTATAGTCAATCTCAAATAACCTATCAAATCTTTCACTTCTTTTCTTTGGTAGAATGAAAGACCTCCAAAAACTTTATAGCCAATATTATATCTTCGCAAATACTCTTCAAAAATCCTTGATTGCGAGTTAGTTCGATACAAAATTGCAATTTCATTATTCTTAATATGGAACCTATTTTTCTGCTCCAGTATCACATCTGCAATTCGTTTGCCTTCCTCCTTATCTGTTATTGCCTGGATGACTTGAATTTTTTGTCCTTCACCTTTATCCGACCAAATCTTTTTTGGAATTTGCTTTTGGTTATTTCGAATCAACTCATTTGCAGCTTGTACGATATGATCTGTTGACCGATAATTTTGTTCTAGCTTAAATGTTTTTAATGCTTTAAACTCTTTTTCAAAATCTAAGATATTATCAATTGTAGCGCCACGGAAGGCATAAATACTTTGTGCATCATCTCCAACTACGCAAATGTTCTCTGAGCTATTTTCGTATTTTACAAATTTTTTAATAATCGCATATTGCAAATAATTAGTATCCTGAAACTCATCTACCAATAGGTATTTAAATCGTTTTCTATACTTTTCAAGAACATTATCAGGATTTTGATGTAACAATCGGAACATCTGAAAAAGCAAATCATCGAAATCCATAGCCCCTGCTTTTTTACATCGTTCCATATATTTTGCATAGATAGCATGGATATACGGTCGCTTACTCATTTTATCTTGAAGTAATAACTCTTTATTTTCTTTATAAGCTTTTGGTGTTATCAGGTTACTTTTTGCTGAAGAAATCCTACTGCGTACTCCATTAGCCGCATAGACCTTAGTATCCAGATTCATTTCTTTGATTATGGAATTCAAAAGACTTTTTGAATCATCTGTATCATAAATAGTGAAACTTGAGGCATAACCAATTTTATCTGCTTCGACTCTCAATATTCGAGCAAAGATTGAGTGGAAAGTACCTGCCCAAACTCTGTTTGCCTTATTTCCTACTACCTTTTCTATTCGCGATTTCATCTCTCTCGCTGATTTATTTGTAAAAGTTAAGGCTAAAATTTCCCAAGGTGCAACACCCTCCTCAATCAAATGTGCAATACGATAAGTTAACACTCTAGTTTTTCCAGATCCAGGGCCTGCGATTACTAAAACAGGGCCATCTGTATTTATTACGGCAGCTCTTTGAACATCATTTAATTCTTGCAAATAAGATTTCATCAAGTATATTTTATTATTTTAGACTGTTCCTCTATTCCTATTTCGCCAAACCGAAAGTAATAATCTTAATGGAAGTAACGCAGTCACCACCAAACTTGCTGCACCAAAAAAGTACATTTCTGTTTTTACATAATTAGCAAAACTCCAATGTCTATCATAATTTAAATTTTTTACAAGAGAATCAATTCCTCGTTCATCTAAAAAAGTTCGAACACTCGTAAGTTCATTAACTAAATAAGTGAAGAGTGGTAGACAAAGGAAGAAAATAATAACTTTTAGAAGTTGTCTATTCGCTAGGATAGTATGTTTTAATAGAAAAATATACCTAGTAAATGTGATAAAAACAACGATAAAAACTAAATTTGGAAACAGAAAAGGATATTTATCCACACTTTTCATGATAGGAAACAAAACAGCAAATGCAATAACAGCTGTTAAAATCCACCACACTAATTCCATTTTAAGGGTCAATGATTGTTCTTTGTTCATATTAATCTGCTTCGCTGAAAAATTATAATTTGTTAGATGAAATAAAATTCCTAGGTACCTAACAAGGTGAACAAATTTAAGTTTTTTTAGGAGAAAAAAAGATATAAAAAATAACCACGCATCTAGGGAATAATTATGCGAAGTAAAAAATAAAAATTACTTACAAATTATAATTTTTTTCGATTCCTTAAATTCTTTATTTTTAAAAATCAGAATGTATACATTATTTGGTAAAGTTGAAAAATCAAAATATACCTTTTCACCTTTAATCATTGATACATCATTATTTTTATATACTGTTTTTCCGACCGTATTAATAATTTCCATTTCGCCAAAAATATCTTCTGATAAATTATTATAGATAAAGAAATTACCTCCGTTTGGATTAGGTGCTAGAATAATTTTATCATCTGTATATGTAATAGCACTGTCCAAGCAATCAAAATTAAACGTGGAAATATTAAAAAACTCTTTTAAATTTTTTTTCACCACGCATGGTCTTTTTTCAATAAACTGTATAATTCTATTATCAATAGTATCTTTCCAATTAGCAACGCTTCCAAGATAATTCCATCGATCAATATGTCGAGGCATTTCTGGTTCAAATAATCCTACTAAATCATTTAATTTATTTAAAATGAAATCTTTTTTAAAATCATCATTCAACAATTCAGCATATCTGTTTATAAATTGATTTTTAAATTCTTCATTATTAACCAAATTTCTAAACATAGACGTAGAACCTAAAGAGTTTGGCCAAATTACACTCGAATCGGTTGCAGACATATGTTTAAACATATTGTAATTATAGTCTCCAAAGGCGGCATCAATATCATAAAATAACCATTTCCATTTTCCCTCTTCATTTTTTTCCTTCCATGCATCTATATTATTAGCTGGCCAATCAAAATTTTTAAGATACATTTCTAGGATATGGTAATCAATAAAATTTTCAATATCTAGTTTTGTTTTTACGTAATTATAATTACCCTGAATTGATAAATCATTAGTCTCCATAAAAATTTTTAAATACAGGAAAGGTACATTATAGAACCCTCTAATTTCAACAGAGTCTTCCTGTAAGCTATTGCTATATGCTACATATCGTTCATCAACTTTGTCCCGTATAATTTGAATACCCCAATATTCTCCATTAATAAAAACAATGACTGGTCTATAATCTAGATAGTCCAAGTCCATATCCCTGGCAATTTCATGCGACAGAACATCACTAATAACAGTATGTTCCCATGATCCAAATGATGTTTGTAATAAGAATCGTTTATATCTATTATTTGGTCGATGTGGCATTAAATTATAATCAAAATATTTTTTACCATATTCCTCCCTAGCATATAATTTAAATGACTTTTGAGCAGCTTGCCTTGTTTTTCCTCCATGAATCCGAATTCCTGCATCTTGAGCAAATCCTAGACTGCCATCTTTCTCAAAATACTCTATATGTACTGGTCTTTCCCAAAGATTTCCTCGTTGAAAATAATTCCCAGTCCAAGCTGGATCATCAATATTATAATTTTCCCCAGGAACATATATTCCTAGATTATGGTCAAAAAGATTATCAACGTCTGTAACGAGAGAAACTATTGGCATTTCATATTTTTCAAAAATGACACTATCAACCACATATGTATGAGTATAAATTTCACTTGTTCTTACTCCGTTTTTAAAAGTAGCATACCTCAGAATATTTGCCTTATCAAGTAAATAACTTGGTGCCTCCCATGCTTTATAGCTTATTAATGATTGTTCTGGAGTAGTAGATATATTTGAAATTAAATTGTCTACAGAATATTTATAATCTATCATTAATGAGTCTTGAAAAACCTCAGAACCAACATTTGGGATACTTCCATCTATTGTATAATAAATGGAATCCTGAGTTAAAGAAGTCACTTTTTGGTAAAAAGGATCAATGAAAAAACCCCCGCTATGCTCGAATATTAGCATATTATTTAAATTGTTCGAACTATTAGGAGTGGAAAAAATAAATGGTAATAAATTATCTGATCCATCTGGTGATCGTCCATAGGATTTATCTTCAATTAACTCTATAGGTCCGATCTGATTAATTATTTGTCCTAAGTTATTTGAAAGAAAAAGTGGTTCTCCGCTTGATGATATTTTAAAATTAGTGTGTAACTCACCTGTGTCAGATATGTTCTTATTTGAAGCGAAAATTAAAAGAAAACTATGGGCTGGAATTATAATTTCAGGAAATGACCATTTATTAAGCTCATCATGTTGGTCAGACAAACTAAAGTTTAATAAATTAATTGGTGTACTACTGGTATTATATAATTCAATCCAATCACTAAAATCCCCGTCTTGATCAACAATTGCTGTTGTATTATCCGACATGAATTCATTAATAACTATTTGAGCAGAAACTCGTTCTGAAATTGAAATCAAAAACCAGAATAGAATAAACAGCACTCTTAAATTCAGTTTCATCATTAATTATTGTTATTCACATTTTGGAACTCTAAATATTGAGTTGAAAACTTATCAAATAAACTGAATATTTATCAAAATCAATAATATTTAAGTTGTTGAAATGTCCTTAAAACCACTATTAAAAAAAATACAATACAAAAAAGGTCAAAAAAAAAGGTCTTGTACAAATTAATGTACAAGACCTTACCCTTTCAGGATTTTTGTATTAAAATGGCAACGACCTACTCTCCCACCTAAAGGCAGTACCATCAGCGCTGAACGACTTGACTTCTCTGTTCGGAATGGGAAGAGGTATACCCGTTCGCTATAGTCACCATTAGCTCTTTAATTCTATTACCCATATTATATAATAGGTTAGAACTATTTTTTATTGACAACACTAGAAGTTTATAGCAAAATTGTTTCCTTGAGAATAAATTCTCGGAAAGCTGTAAAAGTATTAATACGAGTTTATAAGTTATTATTGATTTATTAACTGCTATACCTTTTGTAATCTTTTATAAAATGACAAAACATAATTAAAAGAAAAAAAAGGAAGCATTCGGGTAATTAGTACTACTCGGCTCCATACATCGCTGCACTTCCACCTATAGCCTATCTACGTAGTCATCTTCTACGACCCTCTTGGAATAAATTCCATGGAATATTCATCTCAGAGATGGCTTCGCGCTTAGATGCTTTCAGCGCTTATCCTGACCGAACATAGCTACCCAGCAATGCACCTGGCGGCACAACTGGTACACTAGAGGTTCGTCCAACACGGTCCTCTCGTACTAGTGTCAGACCTCTTCAATATTCCTACGCCCACAACAGATAGAGACCGAACTGTCTTGCGACGTTCTGAACCCAGCTCGCGTGCCACTTTAATGGGCGAACAGCCCAACCCTTGGGACCTTCTCCAGCCCCAGGA